>Ga0209573_1000325_pt1 | contig 109129 bp, 88 predicted proteins | sample TNRBio252014_DNA_FD_185870 | JGI IMG/M metagenome (GOLD analysis project Ga0209573, IMG submission 185870) | Wastewater treatment Type I Accumulibacter community from EBPR Bioreactor in Madison, WI, USA - TNR Reactor_6/25/2014_ DNA (SPAdes)... | ecosystem: Engineered > Bioreactor > EBPR >...
TTTTCTTTCTACATTTGCAATATCGGCATCGGTTTCGCTGAGGCTGAAGGGGAGCATACTTCTTGTGCTTTGGTTAACACAAAGATAAGGCTCCCCGACTTTTCACAAATCTTGAGTTGTCAGACTAGAAATCCGGCACTCTGTATCAAGATTAGCGTGAAAAGAGAATAGTTCCTCATAATGATTTTCCCGGGGAGCTGAAAATTTTACAAGTACTTTGTTGCCAACAATGCGCAATACCCCACAGTGAGCATCCTTTTCTCCAAAATAAGTTGAATATAAATAATACTGGCAATATTGCGCTTCTTCTTTGCTTGGGAGTATATAAAAAAGCGTTTCTTTTGTATTGGGCATTTTAATGCACAATGACGTTTTCTCTCTTGAGCACGCCCAAAAAGCAAACACAAAAGGCGCAGCGAGCCGGGGGCGCAGGAAGAAAAAATGCCGGATAGAGGCAGGGAGAATGGCGCGGGCAGTGTACCTTTGACACTAAGTAAAGGATCAGGCGGCTCGCGAGGGCGCTGCCAGAAAATGCAATTAGCTATGATACAGGCATTTATTTTTGACCTTGACGGGGTGATTGTAGACACGGCCCGTTATCACTATTGGGCTTGGCGGCGGTTGGCCAATGAGTTGGGCTTCGACTTTGAGGAGGAGAAGAACGAGGAATTGAAGGGCGTGGGCCGCATGGAGTCGCTGGAGCTCATATTGGAGTGGGGCGGGGTAGCCGGGCTGAGCGAGGCGCGCAAGCACGAGCTGGCGGAGCTGAAAAACGGCTGGTACCAGGAGTATGTAGACCAGATGGAGCGCGACGAGATACTGCCGGGCGTGATGGAATTTTTGGATGCGGCGCGGGCGCAGGGCATACGGTTGGCGATAGGCTCGGGGAGTAAAAATGCGCCGGGAATCATCGACCGTTTGGCGCTGAATGATTATTTTGCAGCCCTGATTGACGGGGGGCAACTGACGCGGTCGAAGCCCGACCCACAGGTGTTTGAGCTGGCGGCGGAAGCGCTGGGGCTGGCGCCGGGGGTATGCGCCGTTTTTGAGGACGCGGCCAAGGGCGTAGACGCGGCGCTGGCGGGAGGCTTCTATGCGGTAGGCGTAGGGTTGGCTTCGGCGCTGGGGCATGCGCATGTGGTGATTTCGGGGTTTGAGCGCCTGACGCCGTCGGAGCTGGCGGCCCGACTGTTGGCCGCTAAAGCCAAGAGCGTGTTCGGGAATTCATGATCGAGCGAAAGCGAGGAAATTTTGTGCTGAACAAGGCGGCTTTCACAGGCGTAGCCGGCAGCTACGACGAAGAAAGCCAACGAAGTGCAGCATGAAATTTGCAGCTTGTAGCCGATTGATGGATTTCCGAACACGCTCTAGAGCGCCGGGTAGTTTTGTGCTATTTCAAACAGAGAACTTTCAAAGATCATGAAGCAATATCTCATCCACGACGAGTGGCGCATCATTGAAGAAGGCTTTGTGCCTGAGTACAATAAGATTTCGGAGAGCGTGTTTAGCATTGGCAACGGCCACATGGGGCAGCGGGCCAATTTTGAGGAGCAGTTTTCCGGCCCCGACACGCTGCCTGGCAGCTATGTGGCAGGCATTTATTACCCCGACAAGACGAAGGTGGGCTGGTGGAAGATCGGCTACCCGGAGTCGTTTGCGAAGGTGCTGAATGCGCCCAACTGGATTGGGCTCGACATAGAGTTTGACGGCGAGGCGCTGGACTTGGCCAAGTGCGAAGTGCAGGAGTTCAGGCGGGAGTTGAATATGCAGGAGGGCTACCTGGAGCGCACTTTTGTGGCTAAGATGCACAGCGGCCGCACGGTGAAAGTGAAGGCGACCCGCTTTTGCAGCATTGTAGACAAGGAGGTGGGCGCCATCCGCTATGCCCTTACGCCGGTAGACTTTGAGGGTACGCTGGCCATTACGTCGTATATCAACGCCGATGTAAAAAACCAGGATGCCAACTGGGAGGAGAAGTTCTGGGTGGAAGTGGACGTGAAGGCCAAGCGCCGCTCTGCGTATGTGACGGCGGAGACCAAAAAGACGGCTTTTCAGGTGTGCTCGGGTATGAAGTTTGCGGTATTCCAGAACGGGGAAGAGGTGAACCTGAATACCTATCGCATACAAAAAGAAAAGTATGCCGCCTGCACGGCCGACCTGTCGGCTAAAGAAGGCGACGAGATCGTGATCTATAAGTATGCCGCCAATGTGACCTCGCGCGACTATATGCCGGCCCAACTGAAGGACGTGTGCAAGTCGAAGGTAAAGGCGGCGTTTGATAAGGGCTTCGAACAACTGCTGGCCGAGCAGGCGCAGGCCTGGCGGGCCAAGTGGGCGGAGGCCGACATTCGGATAGACGGGGATGTGGCGGCTCAGCAGGGCATTCGCTTCAACATCTTTCAGCTTTACCAGACCTACACCGGCGAAGACGAGCGCCTGAACATAGGCCCCAAGGGCTTTACGGGCGAAAAATACGGCGGCAGCACCTACTGGGATACCGAGGCCTACTGCCTGCCCTTCTATCTGGCTACGGCCGAGCCGGAGGTGGCGGCCAACCTGCTGGTATACCGCTACAAGCACTTAGGCAAGGCCATAGAAAATGCCGCTAAGCTGGGCTTTAAAGACGGGGCCGCCCTTTACCCGATGGTGACGATGGACGGTTCGGAGAGCCATAACGAATGGGAAATCACCTTCGAGGAGATACACCGCAACGGCGCTATTGCTTACGCCATCTACGACTATGTGCGCTACACGGGGCATACCACTTACCTCATCGACCACGGGCTGGAGGTGCTTGTGGCCATCAGTAGGTTCTGGGCGCAGCGGGTACACTTCTCCAAGGCCAAAGACCTATATGTGATGCATGGGGTGACGGGCCCCAACGAGTATGAGAATAACGTAAACAACAACTGGTATACCAACTACATCGCCCGCTGGTGTATGCGCTACACCCTGACGGCGCTGGAGTACGTGAAGCAGTCGAGCCCCGATGCCTATGATGCCTTGTGCGAGCGCATCCATTTTTATGAGTACACGGAGACCAACTTCTGGCGGGAGGTGATCGACAACCTCTACCTGCCCGAAGATAAAGACCTGGGCATTTTTGTACAGCACGAGGGCTTCTTAGACAAAGACCTGTTGGCGACCGACGACCTCGACCCCGCCGAGCGGCCCATCAATCAGCACTGGAGCTGGGACCGCATTTTGCGCTCGGTGTTCATCAAGCAGGCCGACGTATTGCAGGGGCTGTATTTCTTTGAAGACCATTTTGACATAGACGTCATCCGCCGCAATTTCGACTTTTACGAGCCCCGCACGGTACACGAGTCGTCGTTGTCGCCTTGCGTGCACGTCATTTTGGCCGCCCTGCTGGGCAAGGAGGAAAAAGCTTACGAGATGTACCTGCGCACCGCCCGCCTCGACCTCGACGACTACAACAACGACACCGAGGACGGCTGCCACATCACCAGTATGGCGGGCACCTGGATGGCGGTAGTGAAGGGCTTTGGCGGGATGCGGGTGTTCAACGATATGTTGCATTTCAGCCCTATCATTCCAGCCCGCTGGAAGGGATATTCCTTCAAAATTAACTTCCGCCATCACCGCGTGGAGGTGACGGTAAATACCGGTCATGTGGCGGTGACCAACCTGAGCGACGCCCCGCTGCGCTTCTCGCTTTACGGGGAGGGCTACGAGGTGGAAGCAAATGGCCGGCTGGAAGTGAAGAGAAAACACTAATTTTGTGGATGAACAGAATCTGACCAATGAAATTGTATCCAATGAAAGCATGGTTTTGGGCCGCAGCATCCGCTTTGTTGCTGTGGCAGTGTGAGGGCAATGGCGCTGCCGGAGCGAATAATGCTGCGGGCGCGGCGGCAGGAGCGGCAACTGCGGCAACTGCGGCGGCCGGCGGCGGCAGTTTCCGCAGTCCGCTGCCCGTACCTATGAACACCCGAGAGGCGGTAACGCTAACGAAAAACTACTGGGTATTTGAGTACTACATCGACCCCGATAACCCGATCAACAACCGGGCCAACCGGGGGCGCTGGTACAAGCTGAACCCCGATGGCACCTTCGAGAGCGGCCACTGGGATCAGACGACCGGTCGCGGCAGTTGGGGCTTGGGTATGGCCGAAGACAACAAATATATGGTGGTGCACTTCGACAGCAACATCGACGCTGAGGACAGCGAGTATATGATACAGGGCATCAACGATCAGGAAGACGCCATGAGCTGGGTAGGCACCGACTTGTACAAGCAGGGCCAGATTATGATTAAAACCATCCAACTGCTGAGTATACCTACGAAAAAGCAGTTTGGCATAGAGGAATAATGGCAGAGGGGCTGCACGCTATGGGGGGCGCCCGGAAGGGAGCCGCAAAAGCGTGCAGCCCGCTTTGTTTTTTTGTGTTGTTCACATCAATCCAATCAATATGGGCACTCTGCTGCGCTTGGGAATAGCGGTATCGGTTATTGTCGTTTTGGTGCTGTTGGCCGGCTGCAAGGATGGCCGGGGCGGGGGCTACTTCGGGCCATTTTCTTCCCGCGACAAAGCTTGGGGCGAGCCCTCGGCGGCCACGCCCGAATGGGCCAGTCAGGCCAATATTTACGAGGTAAATGTAAGGCAATATACCCCTGAGGGCACCTTCAAGGCCTTTGCCGCACATCTGCCCCGCCTGAAGGAAATGGGGGTCGACATCCTGTGGTTTATGCCCATTTACCCCATCAGCAAGGAGAAACGCAAGGGGACGCTGGGCAGCTATTATGCCGTAGCCGACTATCGGGGCATCAATCCGGAGTTTGGCAATTTGGCCGATTTTAAGCATCTTGTAGATACCGTTCACCAGCTCGGTATGAAAATTATCCTCGACTGGGTGCCCAACCATACCGGCTGGGATCACGCCTGGATCAAAGACCATCCCGACTGGTATACCCAGGATGAAGCGGGCAACATCGTAGACCCCCTCGACCCTAAAACCGGAAAGTCGTGGGGCTGGACGGACGTAGCCGACCTCAACTACGACAACAAAGAAATGCGGGCGGCTATGATTGCCGACCTGAAATACTGGATTGATTCGGTGGGCGTCGACGGCTATCGCTGCGATGTAGCCGGCGAAGTACCCGACGATTTTTGGGCCGAGGCCACAGCCGAGTTGCGCAAAAGCAAGTCCGATATTTTTATGCTGGCCGAAGCGGAGCATCCGCCCCATCGGAACGAAGAGTGGTTTGCCATGTCGTATGGCTGGTCGTTTCACCAGCTCATGAATCGCGTAGCTAAGGGTGAGGCCGGCCCGTCGGACATCAAAGCCTGGCTGGCAGAAGACCGCGACCAATACAGCAAGGGCTACCACATGCACTTCATCACCAACCACGATGAAAATACCTGGAATGGTACCGAGTTTGAGCGCATGGGGCCTGCCGTAGAGGCGATGGCTGCCTTAGCTTTTACCCTCGACGGTATGCCGCTGATCTACAGCGGGCAGGAGTCGAGCCTGAACAAGCGGCTGCGCTTCTTCGAAAAAGATACCATCGACTGGGGTACCTACGACCGCGCCGCCTTCTATCGCGCGCTGCTGAAGCTCAAACACGACAAGCCGGTACTGGCCAATGGCCCGGCCGGCGCGCCGCCCATCTTTCTCGACCTCAACGCCGAGCCCGTGCTGGCCTACTACCGCCGCAAGGGCGCTGAAATGGTGATGGTCATCCTCAACCTGAGCAACGAGCCCGTCACCTTCAAGTGGGACCAGCAGGACTTAGCCGGCGCTTACTTCAATATCTTTACCCAAAAACCCCAGGAGCTGAACATGGGCGCCGATTTGCAGATGCCGGCCTGGGGCTATTGGGTGCTTACGCTCTAACCAAAGGAAAAAAGTTCTCCTATGCGTTTTTCAGCCATTTGCCTCTGCCTGACGATCGGCCTCAGCGCCGGTATGCCCGCTGCGCTGCTTGCGCAAAACGACGGCGCCATGCAGCGTTTTCCCGAGGGCGTCAAAGAATCGGAATACCATCTGCGCGAGCCCAAGGGCGGCCCTGTATCGCAGTGGCGGATCGAACCCCCCAACTGGTGGGTGGGCATGCAGCATCCGGAGGTGGAAGTGCTGCTGTACGATACCAACATCCGCGATTTGCAGCCCCGCATAGATTACCCCGGCCTGAGCGTCAAGTCGGTAGCCCGGCTGGAAAACCCCAACTACCTCTTTGTTACGCTGGCCATAGGCCCGGGAACGCAGCCCGGCGTTTTTTCCTTCCAACTGCTCGACGCCGCCGGCAAAGAGGCCAAGCGCTATCCCTATGAACTCAAGGCCCGCAACCGCAGTGCGGCCCATGTGCAGGGGCTGAGCGAGTCGGACCTCATTTATCTCATTATGCCCGACCGCTTTGCCAATGGCGACCGGGGCAACGACGAGGTAAAGGGGATGCGCCAAACCGGCGTCGACCGCCAAAAGATATTCTTCCGCCACGGCGGCGACCTCATGGGCGTCATGGAGCGGCTGGGTTACCTCTCCGATCTGGGCGTGACGGCCCTCTGGCTAAACCCCGTCATCGAAAACGACCAGCCCTACGAAAGTTACCACGGCTACGCCCCCACCGACCATTACCTCATCGACCGTCGGCTGGGTAGCAACGAACAATACCGCAGCTTGGTGCAGCAGTCGCACGAAAGAGGTATGAAGGTCATTATGGACGTGATCTTCAACCACGTGGGCGATCAGCATTGGTTCATTCGCGACCTGCCCTCCCGCGACTGGATACACCAGGATTGGCCTGCCTTCACCCGCTCCAACTTCAGGGCGCCCACCTGGTTGGACCCCTACGCCTCGGAAGGCGATCGCACCCGCATGCGCGATGGCTGGTTTGACACCCACATGCCCGACCTCAACCAACAGCAGCCCCAATTGGCCAACTACCTCATCCAAAACAGCATCTGGTGGGCCGAATACAGCGGCCACGACGCCTATCGCATCGATACGTATTCTTACCCCGATCAGGCCTTTATGTCGGAATGGGGCCGCCGGGTGCGGACCGAGTTTCCACGCATGGGGCTTTTTGGCGAGGTTTGGGATCACGGCCCGGGCGTGCAAGCCTGGTTTGGCGAGGGCAATCCCTACCGTGCCGCTATGGATACCCACCTCCAGGGCCTCACGGATTTTCAGCTCAACTACGCCATCCACGAAGCCCTCAACCGCGAGCAGGGCTGGACGGAGGGGGCTGCCCGCCTCTACTACACCTTAGCGCAGGACTACCTCTACGAGCAGCCCTACCGCAATGTGACCTTCCTCGACAACCACGACCTGCCCCGCTTCTACTCGTCTATGGGCGAAAACATGGAGCGTTTCAAGTCGGGCATAGCCCTGCTCCTCACCCTGCGGGGCACGCCCATGCTGTACTACGGCACCGAAATACTCATGACGGGTACAGGCGGCGCTTTTGGCGAGGGCGGGCGGCGCGATTTCCCCGGAGGCTGGCGCGAAGATCGCACCGATAAATTCAGCGAGCGCGGCCGAACGACTGCCGAGCAGGAAGCCTTCAACTACGTGCGCAGGTTGGCCCAGTATCGGCGCGCCAATCCTGTGCTGCAAACCGGGCGCCTCACCCAGTTTGTGCCTGAAAACAACATCTACGTCTACTTCCGCCACGATCAGCAAAAGACCATTATGGTGGTTTTTAACTCCGGCGACAGCGCGGCTCAGGTACCTACAGCCCGCTATGCCGAGCGCATGGCCGGCTACAACCGGGCCGCCAATGTGATCACCGGCGAGCTCGTCGGCGAACTGAAAACCCTCAGCCTGCCCGCCAAGGGCGCCCTGGTGCTGGAACTGCTGCCGTAGCTAAAGAGGATAAGGTAAATCTATATTTCTCCGGCCTTGGTCGATCTTGAGGCGCTTTTCGGTTGTTTTGGATATAAATTTGTAAGAAATCCGGACCACCATGCGAATAGGGCTATCATTTTCGGGCGGAGCTGCGCGTGGCGCCTATCAGATGGGCGTATGGCGCGCACTGCGCGAGCTGGAACTCGACCGCGCCGTTACGGGCGTCACGGGCACTTCCATTGGCGCCATCAACGCCTCTTTATTTGTACAAGGCAACTGGGAAGCGGCCGTCGATCTATGGGAGCAGGTGCGGCCCCACCACCTCTTCCCGTCGGTGCCCGAGCGGCTTTCGTCGGCTTATTTCAGGCCGCTGTTGAAAGACCTGTTGCTACGCGGAAAAGTTAACATAGACGGCCTCAAAACCCTGCTCTACGCCCACCTCGATGAAGACCGGCTCAGGGCCTCCGGCGTCCAACTTGGGATCGCCGTATACAACAAAACCCTGCGCCAGGGCGGCGACCTCTTCCTCGACGATATTCCGCCCGGCCTCGTCTGCGATTACATCTATTCCAGCGCCATGCTGCCCATCTTCCCGCCCCAGCGCATAGGCGAGCACGAGTACGTCGATGGCGGTTTTCACAGCATTCTACCCATTGGCCCCTTGGCCGACCGCTGCCGGCCCGACTGGATGGTGGCCGTAGACGTATCCAAGTTCGGAAAATACTCCAATCAACTTCGCCTCTGGACCCAGGAACACGCCGATAAACTGCTCTACATCCGGCCTTCCCGACTCATCTCCCCGCTCGATGTGACGCCTGCTTCGCTTAAAAATCAAATGGCGCTGGGCTATGAAGAGGGGATGCAGGCCCTGGAACATAGCGCGCTGATGCTGGCGTATAAATAGGCGCCATGAAAGACAACTTTTCCGGCCACGCCGACCAATACGCCATTGGGCTACTTAGCCACCTGGTCGGCCGTAAAACATTATGAAAAAGCCCGGGGCGCCAACCCATTAGCGCTCATCCACGAACCGTTGGCGCACATCTGGGGGCCGGAAGCGCGTCGGGTTCGCTTCGAACTCCTGTTGCGCGCAGGGCACTTTTGATGAAAAGCGGCATCTTATCTGGCGACCTCGTATTTAAAGGCTGGGAGATAATTATTTTTTGGGGCCCCGCCGCATAACATCCACTTCCTTTATCACCCTGCGCGGCGCCGCCACGCCCTCGCTGCTCTCGGTCGGGTAAACGTGTTCCCCACGTCCTCGCTCTGCTCGGCCGGGTAAACCTCTTATGGCTGCGGCCACTTACGGCCTTTAGGGGCCGCCGGCGGCCGCAGCCATACCGCCACGTCCGCCGTCGCTTCGCTAGTCGGCTACCGCGTCCTCATTGCATTCGGCCGGGTAAAAATCTTCGCTGCGCTCTTCCGGGTACCGCGTCTTCGTGCCTCAGCCGGGTAAAAACTTCATCCCCTGGTCCGACCATAGGGCGTTTTACTGCTCCCGTCCTCTCTGAACAAGGACATAACCCTACGGTATTCGATCATGTCCAAAACGCGCTTACTATGGCCCGATCCAAGAAGCCCAAAGTTGATTACGACGGCTTGTTCAAAGCCTTTGTTTTTTACAGATTTCGAGTTGATGATCCCGCAGAACAAGTCTGATATATTTTCCTACGGAGGAAGTGCTGTGTTCAGAAGTACGCCCAAAATAAAATATAGAGGGATGCCATAAAAAATGTAAGTAGTATAACCTCCTGCGTATCTTGCGCCATTATTTATCCCAAACCAACTTTAGCTATGCTCCAAGCCATTCGTCTGGCGCCTGTGGCGCTTTTGCTCGCCACACTGATCTTTGCCTGCGGCCCCAACGCAGAGACGGCTAAGCCCCGGATGCCCATCGCGCCTTCATACACCGCCACGCCTCCTGCCGGACTGCCGGTTGAGGGTAAAATCATAGCAGGCGTTGAGTGGATGGAAGACAGTGTAAAATACTACGCGTGGGTAGCCGAGACAGAGATCGCCTATGCGCCCCCGCCTGGCGCTGACGCTGCCGAAGCAGAAGACATGGAATGGAGTCAGAAATCAATTTTTGCCCATGCCTACGCCTTTGGCAAGGAGCAACCCATCGAGCTTTGGACACATAACGACGAAGTTAAAGAATGCCCCTTTGACCTCACCCTGGCTTATATTGACGGTACGCTCAAAGTCACTGATCTCGACAATGACGGCACAGCAGAAGTCGCTTTTATGTACCAACTGAGCTGCAAAAGCGACGTGAGCCCCGACGAAATCCGCCTGCTGATGTACGAAGGCAAAGACCGCTACAGCATCTCCGGCATTATGGGGCTCAAGCTCGGCACGGAAATCAATGAGCCTCCGGTTACTACCCCTGACGCCGCCCTCGGGGCTGCCCCGGAAGCTTTCCGCAAACATGCCGAGGCCATCTGGAACGCCCACAACCAGGCCGTTTATTAAACGTGTATGAACCCGTCGCTCCACCGACTCCTACAAGCCGCCCAGGCCCCCGAACGTCGTATCGCAGGCCTCATGGCCGGTACTTCGCTGGATGGGTTAGATATTGCGCTATGCCGTATCGCCGGCTGTGGGCGCCATACCCAAGTGGTATTAGAGCAGTTTGCCACCATCCCTTTTGCTGAGGATGTTAAAGCGCGCATACGGGCCGTTTTTGCTCGTCGGCAGGTTGATTTTCAACACCTGACGCTGCTGAATGCCTGGTTAGGGCGGTTACATGGGCGCCTGGTAGCCGATCAGTTGGCCGACTGGGGCGTAGCGCCCGAAACCGTAGACGCCATTGCCAGTCATGGGCAGACGGTATTCCATGCCCCCCGTATCCTGCACGGCTTAGCCGACTACCCCAATGCCACCCTGCAAATTGCCGATGGCGATCACATCGCCTGGACGACGGGCATTGTCACCCTCAGCGATTTTCGCCAAAAACACGTGGCGGCTGGCGGCGAAGGAGCCCCTTTGGCCGTATATGGCGACTACTACCTCTTTGCTCATCCTTCCGAAAACAGGATACTGCTCAACCTGGGAGGGATCGCCAATTTTACCTACCTCCCGGCCGACGCCTTTGCCGACAGCGTATTTGTCACTGATACAGGGCCCGGCAATACCCTGCTCGACGCCTTAGCACGCCAGGCACTGGGCCGGCCTTACGATGCCAACGGCGCTTTAGCCGCCGCCGGCCGGCCCCATGAAGGGCTTCTGAAAGCCCTCAAAGCCAATTCGTTTTTTAAGGCGCCTATGCCCCGCACTACAGGACCTGAGCTCTTTAACCTGGAGTATGTAACCCGCGCCCGGCATCAAGCCGGGGTTGAAACGCTGAGCGATGCCGACTTAATGGCCACCTTAGTTCGCTTTTCCGCAGAGACAGCCGCTGAAGCCATCTTGCAGGCCGCCGGGGCAGATGGGGTTTATAGCGTCTACCTCAGTGGCGGCGGCATGCACAACCCTGTGCTGACGCAGGCCCTGCGCGCGCAATTGCCTCAATTTAACTTTAGCACAACGGATGCGCTCGGCATCCCCGGCGACGCCAAGGAAGCCATATTGTTTGCCGTCTTGGCCAACGAGACCTTAGCCGGCGACGGGGCCGGTTTTGGCGGCAGGCCGGGCGTTCCTGCGGTGACGATGGGCAAAATTTCGCTGCCGCGTTAGATATCGCATTTATGACCAACTTTTCGCAAGCAGGATACTATAGTTCTCCGAGCTAAGATTTATAAATCTTGGCTCGGAGAACTATATCTTTGTGCTACAGAAAAAATGCTTGCTATGCGGACGTTTGCTGCTATACTCATAGGTTGTTTTTACGTCGTCTGGGCTTCAGCGCAGGCCGCTTTTTCAGATGTATCGGCTCAGGCAGGAATTTCAGGCGCCGGCAATTTTCGGGGCGTTGCTTTTGCCGATTACAACAACGATGGCTGGGAAGACATCTACTTCGCCAGGCTCAACGGCCCCAATCAGCTCTATCGCAACAATGGAGACGGCGCCTTTACCGATGTAGCCGTCGCCGCCGGCGTCAACTATCCCGGGGCTTCCTCCGCAGCAGCCTGGGGAGACCTTGACAACGATGGCTTTATCGATCTGGTGGTGGGCAACCGGGCTGAAAATAGCCGCGTTTATCGCAACAATGGCGATGGTACCTTCTCAGACATGACCTTCTTGTCGGGGGTTATCACAGGTATGATTGTACATTCCCTCATGCTGGCCGATGTAGATAACGACGGCTGGCTCGACATCTATTTTGCCAATGTAAGCGCTGAAAATGCCCTCTTCCAAAACATAGGCAGCTTCCAGTTCGTCAACGTCACCCAGCCTTTTGGCGTTTCTGACCCGAGGATATCTATGGGGGCTGTATTTTTTGACTACGACAACGACAACGACCAGGACCTCTACCTCACCCACGATGCCGAGCAACCTTATATCCTCTACCGCAACAATGGCGACAGCACTTTTACCGACGTTTCCGTCATCGCCAACGTCAATTACCCCGGGCAGGGCATGGGCGTAGACGTGGGCGACGCCAATAACGATGGCTGGATGGATATCTACATCACCAACCTATACGAAAATACCCTCTTCCTCAACGACGGCGACGGTACCTTTACCAACATCTCCGCCGCTGCGGGCATCACCGATCGCGGCATGGGCTGGGGCACGGTATGGATGGACTGCGATAACGATGGCTGGCAGGACATCTACGTCTGCAACGACAGCTACTTTCAGGTCAATGGTACCGTTTACGACAATGTGCTCTACCAAAATAACGGCGACCTCACTTTTGCTGACATCAGCGGCGGCTCGCCCGTCAGCAGCCCCTATAGCGGCTATGGCGCCGCAACCGCCGACATCAATCGAGATGGCCGCCTCGACCTGGCCGTAGCCAACAGCGGCAATGACGGTAATCAATTATTCATTAATGAAACGCCTCTCGAAGGACGCCACTGGATAAGCATACGCCTTGAGGGCGTGACAGTCAACAGATCGGCCATAGGCGCAAGAGCCGTAGCCTGGGCGGGCGGGCAGTCGTGGACCGATCAGGTCATCGCAGGCTCCAGCTTTTGCTCGCAGAGCAGCCTCCAACTCCATTTTGCTATTGGAACGGCTACCCGACTCGACTCGTTGATTGTGTACTGGCCCGGGGGCGAATCCGAAACTTTTACTAACTTAGCCGCCGATCAAATACACCACCTCTTGCAATTTTCCAGCATGACTACGGCTTCAACCGTCGCTGAAGAGCCCGAAGTCGTACTCACGCTGGCGCCCAATCCGGCTGCCACCGGGCTGCAACTGCAATTCCAGTTGCTCCAAAATACTGAAAATTTGACATTTTCCATCTTCGATGCTGCCGGGCGGAGGGTTGCGCAACAGGAGTATGGCTTTTATGCTGCCGGAGCGCACCAAATCTTCTGGGATGTATCTCAACTGTCATCTGGCATTTACTGGGTAGAATGCAGCACCTCTGGCGGTCGGATGCTGCGAAAACTTATTGTATACTGATTTTTTTACCATAACCACCTTCTAACATGAAACACGCGTTTTGGCCGGCATTGTTAGCCATACTGGCGTTTTTGGGCATACTGGCATCGGGCTGCCGCAAACAAACCTATCCCATAGGGCAATTTCCGGAAGACCAACTCATCATCGGCGATGGCGGCGGCTTCTCGGGCTTGGAACGGCAGTGGATATTGCTGCCCGGCGGTCAGTTGTTTCAGGGCGACAACCGCAGCGACTCGCTCAAAACCCTGCCCTCACTGAGCGCCGGCAAAACCCGTAGGCTGCTCAAAGAGGCCGATGCGGCCTTTGCTGCGGCCCCGGAGGTTAATCTGCCCGGAAACCGCTACTACTTTATGCGGCGCATTACCGCCGCCGGCGCCAAGTCGATGACCTGGAGCGAAGCCGCTCAGATTACCCCCGAGCTCAAGGCCGTTTACGATCAATTTCGTCAATACATTAATCAACCTGAAAACAAAAACTGATGATGATCTCAAAAACCAAATGGGCTTTAGCCCTGATGCTGATGCTGCTACTGCCGGGCGCTGTGCTGCTGGCTCAATCCGGCAAGCCGCAACCGCCGGCTGTTGCGCCAAATCGGCCTCGCCCCACCGCCGAACAATTAGCCGCCGGCCTTACGTCGCCCCTGCCGGGGATTCCGCCGGCGGAAAGCCGCCTCACCGGCGCAGCGCCCGCCCGCTTCCGCCCCTTGGCGGCGCCTGCGCTGCCTACCTCCCCCCTGCACAACCTGAACATCACAATCGACCCCGCTACCGGTTTACCCTACTGGATTACCGGCGAAGTGCAGGGGCTTACCCCTTCCAATGATCCGGCCGTAGCGGGCCGCCAATATTGGGCGGCCCTACAGTCGACCCTAAAGGTCGCGGATGCCGCTAATGCTTTCCAACTGCTATCCGCCGAAACCGATGAACAGGGCATAACCCACACCCGCTGGCAGCAATACCACTTAGGCGTGCCCGTATACGGCGCCGAAGTGCGGCTACACCTGCGCCAAGGCAAAGTATACCTTTTTAATGGACGCTATTTTCCTACGCCTTCCCTGAGTAGCATAGCGGCTCAGGTCAGCGCCGCTCAGGCGGAGACCATTGTGCGCGGGCATCTGGGCGTCCGAGAGGGTGAGCTCAGCGCACAGGAAGCCGCCCTGTTGGGAAGCCCGGCCTGGACGTCGGCGTTAGTCGTCTATCACGTCGGCCAGGATATCGCCGCCGGGCGTCTCGCCTGGCAGGTAGATGCCACACCCCACTTGGCCGACAATTGGCGCTACTTCATAGACGCCCAAAGCGGCGCCATCCTGCATCGCTTCAACCGCGTCTGCCGCCTGCACCATCACGCCCACGAGCGCCATGCAGCACATACCTGCACGAGCCATGAGACAGAAGATGCCGCAGTTATGCTGCCCCCCGACGGCCCTGCCGTTGCGAACGCTACCGACCTGCTGGGCGCTTCACGACAAATCAATACCTATGTGGTAAACAATGTATACCACTTTATCGACGCCTCCCGGCCCATGTTCAATGCAGCTCAATCAAACTTCCCCGATGATGGGGTGGGTATCATCTGGACGCTGAACGCAGGGAATACTTCCCCGTCCAACGACAACTTCAGCGTATCCTACATCACCTCCAACAACAATACCTGGAACAACGCCAGGGCCGTATCTGCGCACTACAACGCAGGCCGGGCGTATGAGTACTTCCGCACCACCTTCAACCGCAACAGCATCAACGGCCAGGGCGGCAACATCATCTCGGTTATCAACGTCGTAGAAGACGACGGCAGCCAAATGGACAATGCCTTCTGGAACGGACGCGCCATGTTTTACGGCAATGGCAACCAGGACTTCTCCGCGCCCTTAGCCAAGTCGCTGGATGTAGCCGGCCATGAAATGTCGCACGGCGTTATCGAAAATACCGCCAACTTAGAGTATCAGGATGAGTCGGGCGCCATGAACGAATCCTTTGCCGATATCTTTGGCGTTATGATCGACCGCGACGACTGGCGCTTGGGCGAAGATGTTGTCAACACCAGTGTATTTGTATCCGGCGCCCTGCGCGACATGGCCAACCCTGCTAATGGCGGAACCCAACTGGGGCATCCCGGCTGGCAGCCCGGCCACGTCAACCAGCAATACCAGGGCAGCGCCGATAATGGCGGCGTACACATCAACAGCGGCATCGTCAACCGGGCCTTTTACCTCTTTGCCACCCAGGTAGGCAAAGACAAAGCCGAGCAGATATACTATCGGGCGCTGGCCAACTACCTCACCCGCTCCTCTCGCTTCGTCGACTTGCGCTTAGCCGTCATCCAATCCGCCAACGATCTTTACGGCAACACGGAGGCCAATGCCGCCGCCCAGGCTTTTACCACCGTAGGCATCGGGCAAGGGGCTCCCACGAACACCCAGGAAGACCTCGAATCTAATCCCGGCGACGCCTATGTGCTGTACACCGACCGCGATAACGACCGCATCTTCCTCGCCCGTCCCGATGGCCAGATCATTGGCAACCCGCTCAGCAACCTCTCGCTCCTTAGCCGGCCCACCGTCACCGACGATGGCAGCGTCATCGTATTCGTCGCCTCCGATAAAACGCTGCGCAGCATCTCCATCAACTGGAATACGGGCCAGACGTCGCCCTTTACCATGAGCAGCGAACCGGTATGGCGCAGCGCCGCCATCTCCCGCGATGGCAATCGCCTCGCCGCCGTCACCGACGACTACGACAACCGGGTCTATGTCTTCGACTTTACCACCAACCCCGTGGGCGCCATCACTTACGAGCTCGTCAACGGCACCTACTCCCCCAATGGCGCTACCACCGGCGATGTGGTCTACGCCGATGTGCTGGAGTGGGACCACTCCGGCCGCTACCTCCTCTTCGATGCCCTCAACAGCATCGCCACCCAGGTGGGGCAAGACATTGAATACTGGGACATCGGCGTGCTCGACGCCTGGGACCTCGGCGCCGACGACTTCGGCTCCGGCGAAAGCGCCAGCCTTTTCACCGGCCTGCCCGAAAACACCAGCGTAGGCAACCCTACCTTCGCCAAAAACTCGCCCTACATCATCGCCTTTGACTACTTCGACAACGGCGGCACGTATTACCTCTTCGGCGTAAACGTAGAAACCGGCGAGTCGGGCCTGCTCTTCGAAAACAATCGACTCAACTGGCCCAACTACAGCCCCTACGACGACTACGTCCTCTTCGATGCCACATCCTCCAGCACAGGGCGGGAGGTGCTGGGCGTCGTTGAACTGGCCAACGACAAAATCAACCCCACGGGCAATCCCTTCATTTTCCTCGAAGGCAACGATATTTATGGCGCCCGCTGGGGCGTATGGTTTGCCAATGGCGAACGCGAATTGGTGAACACCGGCCAAGCCCCCCAATGGGCCGGCGCCAAGGTTTTCCCCCAACCATTCCGCGAAACCTTAGAGCTGCAACTGCCGGAAGCCTTAACCGAGGCGGCACAGTTGCAACTATTCGACCTTGCAGGCAGGCAGGTATACGAAACGACCATGCCCGCCGGCGCCGGCCAATTCACCCTCCGGCCGGGCCGGCTACCTTCCGGCGTCTATGTGCTGCGCATACAGTCGGGCGCCCGGGCGGGCGCATTCCGGGTGATGAAGCAGTAGCAGCAGCAGGCATATCCACATGCTTTCCCCGCTGTGGGCAGACGCTGTTGGATATGTGTTTTTTGGGCGTGCCCCCGGCCCCTCCCTCAGCATCATGCCCCGACGCGGGCAGCAGCGCTCCGGGGAGGGGCCGGGGTCGGGCTGTTCGCTCTTATGGGGCCGCCAGTACCGCAAACTCCACAAAGCCGACGGCACAGGCGGCCCCATACCGCTGCCATCCCTCACGCGGGCGCCCTGCTCTAAATAGCATTTCCCCCTGCTATGTGAGCAATACTCCGGATATAACCGTTTGTACAAATCTATTATTCGCCCTTCAGCGCCTGGCTGCCCGTGCCCGTAATATGGTTGGCCTCCATCGGGCGGGCGGGCTCGCAATATTGGCGGCGTGCCGGAACCTGCGCTAATTCGCCCTCGGGGTAGCGCAGGGCGGTGAGCTTGCCGCCAAAGACGCAACCGGTATCAATATCGATGGTGTTGTTGATCCAGACCGCCTCCGGCACGGGCGTATGCCCATAAACGACTTTGGCCTTTCCCGTGTATTCAGCAGCCCAATTGTAGCGGACGGGCAAGCCAAATTCATCGGTTTCGCCGGTAGTCTGCCCATATAGACAAAACGACCGAATGACGCCCGAGTTGCGGTTGTGCATCTCCTCGCGCAGGCCGGCATGCGCTACCACCAGTCGGCCTTCGTCGAATACCAAGTGAGCCGACATCCCCAAAATAAACTCGCGGACAATGGTTTTAAAAGATTCGCTTTCCGGCCCCAGTTGGCGCACCGTTTCATCGAGGCCATGCTTGAGCTGCACGTTCCGGCCGCTGAGGTAGCGGGCCAGTTTATCGTCGTGGTTACCAGGCACGCAATAGGCCGTTCGGGCATTTACCATGCTCATGGCCAACCGCAGCACGGCGGGCGAATCGGGGCCCCGATCTACGAGGTCGCCGACAAAGATGAGCTTCCGCCCGGGCGGGGGCGTCACCTCAAAACCAAAGTTCTGCCCGTTGTCGGGCACGCGGCGGAGGGTATAGCCCAGCAAGCCCAGCAGCTCTTCCAGCTCTTCAAAACAGCCGTGTACGTCGCCTATAATATCGAAAGGACCTTTTTCTGCCTTGCGATTGCTGCGCGCCCGCTCGCGATGTATGGCCGCCGCCGCTACCGCTTCCCTCGATTGCAGGCGGAAGATGCGATAGAAGCCCTCCTGATCGATACCCGCCAGAGACTGCTGCAATTGCTGATGGTGTTGCTGAATGACGCTATCCTCCAGCACGCGGTGGGTCCGCAGTCGGTTTTGAGCTAAGCACACCTCCTCCGGCAGATCGAGGACGATGGCTGCCACGGGCACATGATAGGTTTTGGCCAACTCAAGGGCGCCCTTGCGCCAGTCACGCTGCACATGGGTAGCGTCAATGACCGTAAAGCGGCCGTAGCGCAGCCGCTGTTCGGCAATATAGTACAGTAGCTCGAAGGCCTCGGGCGTAACCAACTGATCGTTTTCATCGTCGGAGATCATGGCCCGACAGGCATCAGAGGATAATACCTCCGTAGGCCGGAAGTGTTTGTGAGCAAACGTGCTCTTACCTGCCCCCGAAGGGCCGATGAGCAAAACGAGGGCGAGCTCTGGTAGGTTGAGTTGCATGATGACGAAAGTACACAAACAATGCTAATCTTTAATGCGGGTCTTGGCGCTTTTGTTCCGATGATTCTTGTTGCGGGTAAAAATACCCACATTTTCTCCTTACCTTCCCCCAAAAATCCGATGCCCCACTTCTCCGATCGCATTCTGGACTTCAACCGGGCGCTGGACTTCAGCGGTTCGCTGCCCGAGGATGTGCGCGTGATGAACCCCTTTCGAGAAAACCTGGTCATCTGGCCTGCTGTCGAGCAGTTTTACCAAAAGTACTATGCCGACGAACGGCCGCGAAGGCTCATTTTGGGTATCAATCCGGGCCGGTTGGGCGCCGGCGCTACGGGCATCCCTTTTACGGATACCAAGCGGCTTGAGGGGGTATGCGGCATACAGGCGCCGGGCTTTGCCACCCACGAACCTTCGTCGGTGTTTGTATATGAGGTTATTGAAGCTTATGGTGGTCCGGAGGCTTTTTATGGGCGCTATTACATCAGCTCGTTATGCCCGCTGGGGCTGTTGGCGCGCAACCCGGCCGGCCGTTGGGTCAACTGCAACTACTACGATCGGCCTGATATTGTGGCGGCCCTTGATGGTTACATTCGCTGGAACGTGCGCACTCAGATAGCCATGGGCGCCGACACGGACATTTGCTTCATCTTTGGCAAAAAGAATGCTCAGTACTTCGACCGACTCAATAAAGAGGAATGCTGGTTTGAGCGCTATGAAGTGTTGGAGCATCCGCGGTTTATTGCCCAATATCGCCAGCGGCAGAAGGATAGCTACATTGCGGCTTATCTGCAAAAACTATCGCTTGACCCGCGCCTCATATAAACTCACCCACTGCTCGGGCGTCATCTTGCCGGCCAGCTCGCCCAACAGGGCGTAGGGTATGTGCTCGGGTTTTTTGAAGCGGATACAGCTTTTGCCCATATCGAGCTTGGCGGAGCTATGGGCCGGGTAGGCGTCGGTGAACCAGTCTAAGAGCTCTGGATCGACGTAGATCCCCATGTGGTAAAAAGCATAAAAATTCTTCTGGGCGGCTATGCTAATGAATGGAAGGGGGAGTTTGGGGTCGCAGTGATAGCCTGCGGGATAGTAGCTGTGGGGTACGACATAGCCGATCATGCCGTAACTCATGGTTTCCTCAAAGCCCGGCGGCAAATGCTGTTGGATGGAGGCGCGCAGTTGGCTCATCACGGCGCGGCGCTCTTCGGGGAGTTGTGCCACATAGGCATCGGGGGAGTCGGCAAAGATTTGCATATAGCTTGATTTAAAAACAAAGATAAAGTAGTTGGTTTAATTGACAAAAAAAGTTTTTGTTTTTTTGCGCTTGTCGGGGCAGAATGGAAGTGTAGAACTATAAACGGAGCTTTACCCTTTATTTGCGTAGGTGTTGTGGTAGCCGGACCAGGGGGTGAAGTTTTTACCCGGCTGAGGCACGAAGACGCGGTACCCGGAAGAGCGCAGCGAAGATTTTTACCCGACCGAGCAGCGCGAGGGCGTGGTAGCCGACTAGCGAAGCGACGGCGGACGTGGCGGTATGCCCGCCCGTCTATTCAGTCGGGTAACACCCTAAGGAGGGGGAGTACCTGACCGAGGGGGCGGGCATAATAGCGGAACACGTTTACCCGACCGAGAGCAGCGAGGGAGTGGCGGCGCCGCGCAAGGTGATAAAAGGAGTGGATGCGATGCGGTTGGGGGTTTTTACCCGGAAGAGCGTAGCGAAGATTTAGCCGACTAGCGAAGCGACGGCGGACGTTTACCCGACCGAGTGTAACGAGGGCGTGGTGGTACCCGACCGCCTCCTACGGAGTACGGTTAAAAACGCGTAGCGGGCGCGGCCCCTAAACCAATGGCACAGCCGCGCTAAACTGTTGTAAAAAAAGGTTGAGCGCTTGTCGTTTGGGGGCGTCGAGTTCGTAGCTGATGTAGCGGGTATAGTACTCTTCGAGGGAGAATTGAGGGTGGGGCGAGGGCAGTAGGAGGGTGAGCTGGGGGATGAGCCGCAGGCCTGCTTCGAGGGCCTCGTTGAATGCGGTCACGAATTCCGGGGGCAGGGGGCGGGCGCTCACCCAGGCGGCGAAAACGAAGGGCAGGCCGGTATGATTGCGCCAGGCTTCGGCGAGGTCGTAGGTGTAGGCAAACTTTTGCTCTAAGCCGATGGTGCGATCGCCGATGACAAGGCCGCCGACGGCGCCGCCAATGTGGTCTTCGTAGCCGGGAAAGGCTGGGAGCAGGCGTACGGATTGCTTCCAGTAATCGCGGAGGAGAATTTTAATGAGCTCAACGGAGGTGCGCGAGTGGTAGTCGAGGTAGATGGTTTCGAGGGCTTCGAGGGGGCGCTCGCTGTAGAGGCATACGGTTTTTACGGCGCCGTCGGCGCCGATGCAATAGTTGGAGACTAATTCCCAATGTTCGAGTTCGGGTAGTATGGCCACGGGCGCGAGGGCGAGGTCAACTTCGCCATCGCGGAGGCGGCGGGCGCATTCGCTGGGGATGGCCAGCGAGAGCTCTACCTGATCGGCTAAGGGGCTGCGCAGAATGCCGTACAGCAGCGGCTTGGTATTGAGGTAGCTGACGGCTGTTATTTTGATCTTGTTGTTGTTCATCGCTCTGCGGGATGGTTTTCGGTGAGATGCCGAATATCGTTTCTGAGGTCGAGTTTGACGTCTTGGTCATGTAAGACAAAGCGCCAGAGCCCGGTATTGTGGTGGCTGTAGTCTTCCATGTTGCGCAGGGATCGGCCCAGCAGCACGCAGATGAGGCCGCGCATGGCGCGCCCATGAGAGCATACGAGCAGGAGCTTTTCGGGGCGTTGGCGGAGGTGGTCAACGAAAGTGGAGAGGCGGGCCTGGAGTTGGGCGGCGCTTTCGCCGCCTTCTATGGCTTCATGGAAGCGGCCTTTTTGCCAGGCTTCGGTGACGCGGCGAAATTCCTTTTTGCCGATGTTGTCGTGGCGGCGGCCTTCGTGTACGCCCCAACTGAGCTCGTTGATTTCGGGGAAGGTATGCCAGGGTAGGCCGGCGTCGATAAAAGGCCGAACGGTTTGATGGGTGCGCTTGAGTGCCGAAGTAAGTACGGCCTCAAAGGGCAGATGCCCATAAGCTGCGTGAAAAGCGGCGGCCTGCCGCCGTCCGGTATCGTTGAGATCGGTATCGACGCCGCTGCCCTGCACAATGCCCTGGAGGTTGTATTCGGTTTCGCCGTGGCGAATGAGGTAGACGGTTTTGGCAAAATCGGGTTCGGTCATGGATCAGTTGTTGTTGGCATTTACCACGGGCAGGCTGACGTAGCCGCGAAATTGTTCCTCTTCAAATACGACATCGGTAAAATCCTGGACGACGTTGTAGAGCGTGTCGCGCTCGATGGGCCGGCGGCCTACGGCCCGGATGAGTTCTACGAGCTCGCGGGTACTGAGGGAAGGGCTTTGCTCTTCGGAGCCGGCCATGGAGTAAATTTTGGTGGTATCGTCGATAGTGCCATCGATGTCGTCGACGCCAAAGCTGAGGGCCAATTGGGCCGTTGCGCGGCCGATCATGGGCCAGTAGGCTTTGATGTGGTCGAAATTGTCGAGGTAAATGCGACTGACGGCGTACATGCGCAGGTCGTCGGTGGTGGATACTTCGGGCAGGTGGGACATCTCGTTGTGTTGGTTGCGGAATTTGAGTGGGATAAAGGTTTGGAAACCGCCGGTTTTGTCCTGCAACTGCCGCAGTTGTTCTAGGTGATCGATGCGATGGGCATAGTTTTCGATATGGCCATAGAGGATGGTGGCATTGGAGCGGCCGCCCATTTCATGCCATATTTCGTGTATGCGCAGCCATTGATCTCCGGAGCATTTTCCGCCGGCGATTTTGTCGCGTATTTCAGGATGGAAGATTTCAGCGCCGCCGCCGGGCATGCTGTCGAGACCGGCTTCTTTCATCAGGCGCATTCCTTCTTCATAGGAAACTTTGGCCTTTTTGAAGATGTAGTGGTATTCGACGGGAGTGAGGGCCTTGACGTGCAGATCGGGGCGATGGGCTTTGATGCTGCTGAAGAGACGGCTGTAGAAATCGAGATCGTACTGGGGCAATACGCCGCCTACGATATGCACCTCAGTGACGGGCTGGTCGTCGTACTTTTTTATGATGTCCATCATGTCTTCGAGGGTATATTCCCAGCCCTCGTGGCGCTGCTTGATGAGGCGCGAGTAAGAGCAAAAAGTACAGGTATAGACGCAGATGTTGGTAGGCTCGATATGGAAATTGCGGTTGAAGAAGGTGAGATCGCCGTGTTTTTTCTCCCGGATGAAGTTGGCGAGCACACCCAGGTAGGGCAGGGGCGCCTGCTCAAAGAGATAGCAGCCCTCGTCGAAGGTAATACGCCCGCCATCGGCTACCTTTTGAGCGATATGGCGCAGGTTGGCGTCAAGTTGGTCGTCTTTGAGCAGTATGCCAATGGATGCAGGTGCGTGCCCTATGGGAGAAGACGGTTGCATAGCTAAGTTGTTTTCTGAATTTTCAATCAGTAATGAAAGAACAATACAAGCGACCAATTGGTTGCGGCGCAAAAATACGACTTATAATTCTCCAAGCCAGGATTTATGAATCTTGACTTGGAGAGCTATAGAAGTTGTTTTGGTCAAAATAGTAACTTTGCGGAGGCTGAAGCGCACAACTGCTTCGGGTGCAAAGGATATGCTGTCGGTACTGATACCGGTTTACAACTGGGATTGTCGCCCGCTGGTAACCGAGCTGTTGCGGCAGGGGCGGTTGTTGGCTGCGCCATTTGAGTTGGTGTTGTTCGACGACGGCTCGGAGGATGCCATTCGGGCGCTGCACCGACCGCTGGAGCTTGAGGCGGAAGTAAATTACCAGGAGATGCCCAATAATCTGGGGCGGGCTGCCATCCGGAATGCGTTGGCGGAGGCTGCGCGCTTTCCATATCTGCTGTTTATTGATGGAGACAGTACGATGGTTAAGGCTGACTATCTGGCGGCTTATCTGAGGCATTTAAAGCCTGGGGTAGTGGTTTACGGCGGGCGTTCTTATTCGCCCAAGCCGCCGGCCGACGCGCGCTATTATTTGCACTGGCATTATGGCGTTCGGCGGGAGGCTCAACCCCCTGAGCGCCGGGCACGGCATCCGCACCGGGGTTTTATGACCAATAACTTTTGCATTCCGGCGGCGGTATTTGCGCCCATAGGCTTTGATCCTGCTTTTCGGCAGTATGGGCACGAAGATACCGTCTTTGGCTGGGCGCTGGAGCGGGCGGGCGCAGCGGTTTCGCACATCGACAACCCGCTGCAACACGATGGGTTAGAGCCCGACGATGTATTTCTGCGCAAGCAGGAGCAGGCGACCGACAACCTGCGCGCGCTGTCGGCCCGTTATCCGGGGTTGCACACGCGATTGTTGGCGGCGGCTGAGCGGTTGCGGCGGCTGGGTTTGGGGGCGTTGATGAATGCCGTATTGAAGGCCCTGGCGCCCGGATTGCGGCGGCAACTGATGTCGGGGAAGCCGTATTTGATTAACCTTGATTTGTTAAAGTTACATTGGTTCTTGCGTCGTTAGTAGAACAAAATCAGGGATTTTTCTGAAATTTGAGCTCTGTTTTAGTTATTTTCGCCCTCCCAACTACCGATTTGAATTGTTATCGTGCAAATGACCGGGAGCCGACCGGCTTTAGGGTTATCATATTACGTTGAAGGTAAATAAGTATTAAAGACTGGATTCGCATAAGCATGCTATGCAGAAAGCGCCTTTGCGCCGCATTTTGGGCGGCAGGGAACAAATCATTCCTAATGAAAAAAGACGCTTTGTATGAGAAACAGGGTAAACGCAGGGTGGGTAATCGGGGTATGGCTATTGTTGGGGAGTCTGCATCTCAGCGCCCAGCCGGTATGGGATTTCAGCGCTTTTTTAGGCGCAAGCACGTATTTGGGGGATTTGGAGATTGACGACTATGTGCCCTCTCTTGAAATGGCCAAACCTACGCTGGGGCTTCGGGCCGGGTATAACCTTGGCTATCGGTGGCAGTTGCGGGCCGATGTAAGCATAGGCAGCATTGCGGGCGACGACCGGAAGTCGACCAATACGGGCTATCAGCAGCGCGAGTATGCTTTTACGACCAACTTCGTGGATTTTACGGCCAATATGCTATGGGAGCCCTTTGCCAGGAGGCGTTTTCCGGCTAAGGGCGGCTACAAGCGCATCCTGTCGCCGTATTTTTTTGCCGGGTTGGGGGTAGTTCGCTATGCCAATGAGACCCATTATGGGAAGATTGACTCGGAGTGGCCTCCTTCATCTAAAGTGGCTGCCGATAAGGCCAAAGGCAACAGCCATACGTGTCTGTTGCTGCCCTTTGGCGGAGGTCTGCGATTGGACGTTGGCCGGCGCAGCAGCTTAGGCGTAGAAGTAGCTGCCGGGAATCCGAATACTGATTACATCGACGGCATTAGCCAGGCGGGCAACCCCGGCAATGGCGACTGGCATCTGCGCGGCGGCCTCACCTGGAGCTTGCGCTTCACCCGGCCGGATTATGACCGCGACGGCATTCCCGATGAGGAAGACCGCTGCCCCCGCGCCGCAGGCGCTGCCTCGGCCCAGGGCTGCCCGGACGCCGACGGCGATGGTATTGAGGACTTAGTGGATATGTGCCCCTTCCAGAGCGGCGCCTTAGCCCTCAATGGCTGCCCCGACCGCGATGGCGACGCCATAGCCGACCTCATTGATAAATGCCCCGACATCATGGGCGACGCCACTGCTGAGGGCTGCCCCGACGCCGACGGCGACGGCATCAAAGACGAAGACGACAGATGCCCCGAAACGGCCGGACTTGCCGCGATGGCAGGTTGCCCGGATACCGATGAAGACGGCATAACCGACGCTGAAGATGAATGCCCCAATGTGCCCGGGCGAGCCGATCTGAAGGGATGTCCCTTTCCGGATAAAGACCGCGATGGCCTTGCCGATGAAAAGGACAAATGCCCCAATGAGGCAGGCCCTGAGGCTCTGTCGGGTTGCCCGGATACCGATGCCGACGGCATTGTAGATATTGATGACCGTTGCCCCGATACGCTGGGCGTAGCCGGGTTCTCGGGCTGCCCTGCGCCATCGGCAGAACTGCTGGAAATATTGAAGCAGGCGGCCAAAAACGTACAGTTTGAGACGGGTAGCGCCGTGCTTAAGCCCATTTCTGTGCAAGAATTGACCAAAGTAACTGCCATATTACAAGAATATCCGTACTTTCACCTGCGAATTTCGGGGCATACCGACAGCCAGGGCAATGATAAGGCCAATCAAACGCTATCGGAAAAAAGAGCGGCCGCTTGCCGCGATCAATTGATAGCCAATGGTATAGATCAGATGCGTTTGTTGTCGGTAGGTTTTGGCGAGAGTCATCCAATAGCTAATAATGCCACCCCCGAAGGCCGACGGCAGAACCGTCGGGTGGAGTTTGAATTGTTTACCCCTTAAATCGATAATGCAAGATGAGAAAAACGGTACTTACTTTCCTGTTGGCAGTGGCCGCAACCGGCCTGTTTGCACAATTGCAGTGGGAGTTGGGAGGGTCTTTTAACGTAACCAACTACCAGGGCGATCTGGTGAAAGAACGCTTCAATGTGTTCCAGGACGGGCAGTTGAGTTTTGGCCTTAGCGCCCGATATAATTTCAATTACATTCTGTCGGCTCGCGCCCAGTTGTTGTTTGGCAACCTCAAAGGCAGCGACTTCAACTACGAAGACCGCCGGCAACGGGGTTATCGCTTTAAAACGGGCTTTACCGAGCTCATCTTTTTGGGCGAGTGGGAAATTTTTGGCGAGAAGCGCTACTTATCCGGCAGCGGCTATGCCCGTTTCCCTTCGCCTTATGTGCTGGTGGGCGCGGGCTTGGTTTTCACTGACCCCAACCCCGATTTTTCCGACAGCAACGGCGGCGCCAACAGCCAATTTATTCCTGATGACATCAATGCGGAATATCTGCGCACCCGCTTTGTACTGCCCTTTGGCGGCGGCGTGAAGTACGACTTATCTGAAAACTGGTCGTTGGCTGCGGAGGTTATCCTGCGCACGCCCTTCACCGACTACCTCGACGGGATCAGTCTTTCTGCCGGGCCAGATAATGGCGATTGGTACTACACGGTGGGGGTTACGCTGTTTCACCGCTTAGAGGGCACGGAAAAGAAATAGTGCCTGCTTTTGCCTGAATGTTATTTTCCGGCGGCAGCATGGTTGTGATACTAAAGACGATGCTGCCGCCATTCCATTGCCAAACCCATCTATCATGGCCAACACAGCCCGTATTCATGCCTTAGTCGTCGGGATCAACGATTACCCGATTGCCCACCACCGCCTCAATGGCTGCGTCAACGACGCCCGGTCGCTGGTTTCTTTTCTGGAGGGTCAATATCCCTGCGATCAGCTCAATATCAAAGAAGTATACGATAAGGAAGCCACCCGACAAGGGGTCATTGACGCCTTTGGGCACTTTGACGCTGCTGTCGACGGGGATACCTGTCTGTTTTATTACAGCGGCCACGGATCGCAAACGCCAGGGCCTGCGGAGTTTCTCCATCTTGATCCCGACGGCATGCTCGAATCGATGGTGTGCTACGACAGCCGCATAGAACATGGCCGCGACCTCATGGATAAGGAAATCAGTTATCTCATCTGGAAGGCTACACATGGCAAGCAATTGCACTTTGTTACGATATTTGACTGCTGCCACTCGGGTGAGATCGACCGCGATGTAAACGTCCGTTCTCGTATGGCTGAGCCGGCTCGCGTGCCCGGGCAATTGCGCGATTTTTTAGGTATTGAATCTTACCAGGAATCCAACGTGGCCGGGGCTCGTCGCTATTCGCCACCGACGGGGTCGCATATCCAATTAGCGGCGGCCCGCTCCAACGAAACGGCTAAAGAAATGCTCATCGACGGTCAGCCGCGAGGGGTGTTTACCTACAGCCTGCTCAATGTGTTGGCTCAGCACCCCGGCGCCATCACTTACGAAGAACTGATTGCCCATCTTCGGGCCAGGGTAGCCGCGAAAGTAGGCCAGCAGACGCCTCAATTAGCCGCCGGCGAAGACGATAAGCGCCGTCTGTTTCTCGGGCAGGCCATCCAGCGCGAAACGACTTACGTGGTTAGCTATGATACTACGCTGAGCGCCTGGTACGTCAATGCAGGCCAGGTGCATGGTCTGCCTGCGGGCGATCCGGGCGCCATTGTTTTTGAAGTGGAGGCCGAAGGAGAAGTTATTCAGGCGGCTGCCGATAAGGTAGAATTACAGCGTTGCCGCCTAAGCGGGCTCGACCATCTGCCCCAACATCCCGGCACATACCGGGCCACACTGGCTTCGGCGCCTTATGCGCGGCTGAGCGTGGCCATCGTAGGCGATGCCCCCAATGCCGCTAAAGCCGTGCTGGAACAAGGATTTAAAGATTATCCTTCTATTTCGTATGAGGTCGTCGACGACGAAGAAAAAGCGGACTACCTCATACGCGCCATCGACAACCAGTTGAGCCTCACTTTGCCGGGCGACCATCGGCCGGTATTTCGGCGCGCAAAAGGTTATACCCCCGAATCGGTAGGCGCCTTTTTGGAGAATGTGGAAAAAGTAGCCAAATGGGAACGGGTAAAATCCATCCACAATCCGAATACTTCCATTACCGACGATCAGTTTGAGCTTCGTTGGCTTCGGGTGAAAGATCCCATCAGTTGGGATATGGACAACGACGATGATCCGCCCACGGAACTGCTCGACTGGAAGCAGCCCCAGGTATTCAGTTACCAGCACAACAAGAACGAAGCCGAGGAAGATCAGCGCTGGCGCAATCCAGGCTTCCAGTTGTACCTGCGCAATAACAGTCAGCGCACCCTGTTTTTTAGCGTGGTGAACTTAGAGTCAACCTTCCGGATCAGCAACCGCTTTTTGGCGGCAAAGGAGCTTGGCCCTGGCGAAGAGGTCTGGATTATGGATCGCCCGGAGGCGGATGCCGATGGCGAGCCGTATGCTTATCGCACCGTTCCGCTGGGCATCGACGATAAAATACTGGCGCAGGGCGTCTCGGAGGTGAGCGAATACTACAAAGTGTTCATCAGTACCCAGGAGATCAGCACCGACAGTTTTGTGCAGAAGGCCTTGGCTATGGACGAAAACTGGAAAGGAACGCATAAGGGCGGCAGAGATGCCGCCAAGCGGCCCGCGCGCCACGATTGGCGGGTTGTAGACCTTTCCATGACCATCTCCAGGCCGGGCGCAGCTACCAAAGTGAAGGGTGGCGGGCAACCCGCCAAAGTGGGGGCCGCCCTCAAACTGCAATTGCCGGCGGGTTGTGAAGCTACCGCTACGCTCAATGCCCGCGAAGCCGCAGCCCGCAATTTGGGCAACGACCGCCTGCCCGATACAATTCCCGGATGGACCCTCCGCAGTTTGGGCGACGGTTTAGCCAATGCCTCGCCGCCGGCTGTGCTGGAGCTTTTTGAGGTGTCGGGCCGCGACTTGGTCAGCGCCGACCATCCTGCCATGGTTTGGATGGAAACGCCTCCGACGCCGGGCGAACTGCTTGTACCTGTGGCTTATGACGAGGCTACGGGCTTGTTTTATCCGATAGGGGCCATGAACGAGGATGGTTCGCTCAATCTCGACTATCTGCCCGAGCCTACGGCTGAGGGTACGCGCAGCCTTGGCGGCTCTATCAAAATTTTCTTTCAGAAGACCATTGGCCAATACCTGCCTATGGTTTATACCCATCCACAGTTGGCAGTAGCGACGGTTACGCCCCGGGAATCGGGTTCAGGATCTTCTGCTTTTGAGCTGGCTTATGAAACCGATGCGGCTGCGGTGAAGGCCAAAGTAGCGGGCGCCAACCGGATAGCCTTGTTTATACACGGCATCATTGGGGATACGGCCGAGATGCCCAAGTCGTTGTACTTAGCTACCGACAGCGCCGGCAAGCCGCTGGCCGACCGCTACGATCTCATCCTTACTTTTGACTACGAGAACCTGAACAACGAGATACAAAAGACGGCCCAGGAACTGAAGGAAAAATTGGAAAAGGCAGGTCTTGGCGCCGGGCATGGGAAGACCCTGCACATCTTTGCACACAGCATGGGCGGCTTGGTGAGTCGCTGGATGATTGAAAAAGAAGACGGCAACCAGATCGTGAGCCGCCTGTTTCAGTTGGGTACCCCCAATCAGGGATCGCCCTGGTCGTCGGTATATGAAATGACCAGCGTACTGCTCACGTACGCCGTCAATGGATCGGCCTTTTTGCAACCTTATTTAGCCACCCTCCGGGTAGTTGGAAAATGGTTGGATAAGCTTTTTGTGACCTTGGAGCAGATGAGCCCAAGTGGAAAATTCATCCGGGAAGAGCTGAACGATAGTACGGATCCGGGTGTTCCTTATTCTATTATCGCAGGCAATACCCGGCTTGTTCCGGTAGCCAGCCCCGAAGGGCAGGCGGGCTTGCTCAAGAAGGTGTTGTCGCGCTTCAAGCAGCGCGGCCATTACGACGCCTTGGACTTGCTGCTCTTCAAGTCGGCCAACGACATTGCCGTTACGGTGGAGAGCATCAAAGTGATACCCGGGGGCGAAAGCCGGCAGTATCCGCCCCAGACGTGGGAGGCTGCCTGCGATCACCTGGCTTATTTTGCCTCGCCTGCGGGCTTGGCGGCTATGGCATTGGCTATTGAAGCCGCCGATGAATAGCCGCCTGGCGCCCGATACCCGGCATTGTCGCTAAAGAACTCAGCGGGGGCTATGTCGGCTATGGTTCTCCAAGCCAGGATTTGCAAATCCTGGCTTGGAGAACTATAAATACAAGGTAGCTATGGATCAAAAGGATAAAAAACAACAGATGAAAGATTGGCTCAAGCGCATTGGCGTATTGGGCTTTTTGTTTTTTCTCATCAAAGGTTTGGTGTGGTTGGCCGTCATCTATGGCGTAGGGAAGTTTTTTAAGTAGGATAAAAGCCGTTCGCCAGGGCACTTGGCCCGGGGCAGCGGTGGAAGCGGTATGCCCGACCCTCGCTAAAGGAGCGCCCGGCCAACAGGAGCAGGGAGGGCATAATAGCGGACGACGCGGTGCCGGGCCGGGGGCGCATTGACGTCATTTGTGGGTATCGGCCATGCCCCCGGCCCGGCAGCCCCCCTATCCTTCAAATTCTTCCTCGATATAGCGATCGGAAGGGCTCAGCGGAAGCATTTAGAGACGCTTCCGCCGGGCCTTTTTTAATTCTGCCGTCCCAGAATATCTTTGGGCCGGTCTTTGAGGATGGGGTTGGGGGTAGGGGCGGCGTCGAGCGCCTCGGTGGGCAGTTGTTCGATGTATTGCCAGGCGCGGTCTTTCCACTCGTAGGCTTCGTAGGTGCCATCGGGTACGCGCACGGGGTCTTTTTCGTAGGGGCTGGCCATTTCCATGAGGTGATCGAAGACGATCATTTTGAGGGCTTCGTCGTAGTTGCAGCGCACGCTGGCGTCGGCGGAGTATTCGAGCACGACGCGGTTTTTGGTGTAGGGGGGCCTGCGTCCGACGGCGGGGTGAGCGAATACGGGCGCCCCGAAGATGGGTTTGCCCTCCTGAAACCGGAGCACATCGATGATCTTTCGCTTGCGGAAGAACTTGAACCCGTCGAAGCCGAAGAGCAGATAAACGGGGCCATTGGCGGTGCGCGACTCGCGGAGGTTGTAGTACACGGCGCCGTACCAGCGGTCGGGGGTGAGGTTAGCCTGCTCCAGGTCGGCGCCTTCCATTTCGTGGGATCGGTCGATGAGGGGGAACAGTTGGAGTTCGCCGCTGTTCATTTGTATGGCGCCGTAGTAGCGGTACTCGTTTTCGTCGACGTAGAGCTGCCAGGTGAATATGCGGAAGCTGCTGTCGGCGGGGTATTGAATGGATACCGACTTGAGGCGGGAGAAGGGGTAGCGGAAGGAGTTGGGCGTTTTGAGGTTGCGCACCAGCCCGGTGATGAGGCTGCGGCAGGCGGCGAAGCGGTTCTCGGGGGTAGAGTCGTTGACGACGGCATAGGCCAGCACCGCTAAGGTATCTTCGGCGGTGTTGAGCTTTTCGGCGGCGGCGGCCGGCAGTTTGCCTGCGCGCTGTGCGAAAAGGGTAGGGGCCCATGTGGCTCCGACAGACATCAAGATAAGTAAAGCGGCCAACTGACGCATGTGAAATGTGGTTTTTGCTCATAGAACGCAGACCCTGCATTAAAATTGCCGCCAAAAAAGGCGATTCGCACCGATAATTTTATCTTTACCGCCCCTTATCAGTCAATTTGTACATGAAGGCTACCTTATCTATTGTTATTCCCGCTTACAACGAAGGACGAACCATTCACCTTATCCTCGACAAGGTGAGGGCTGTGACGCTTGTTGGCGATCTCGGCAAGGAGGTCATTGTGGTGAACGACGCCTCTACCGACGATACCCGCGCGGCCTTGCAGCGCTATCAGCAGCAGCATCCCGACTTTCCGATCAGCTACCACGAGCACCCGGTCAACCAGGGCAAAGGCGCTGCGCTGCACACGGGCATCCGGGTAGCTACGGGGGAGTACGTCATCATTCAGGACGCCGACTTAGAGTACGACCCCGCCGAGTACAACCTGTTGCTCCAGCCCATATTGATGGGCGCTGCCGATGTGGTGTACGGCTCCCGCTTTATGGGCGGCAACCCGCACCGGATTCTGTTTTTTTGGCACTCCATCGGCAATAAGTTTCTCACCTTCCTGTCGAACGCCATGACGAACCTGAATCTGACGGATATGGAAACCTGCTACAAACTTTTCCGTCGCCCCATCGTTCAGGGATTAAAGCTGAAGGAAAAGCGCTTTGGCTTCGAGCCCGAGGTGACGGCCAAGATGTCGCGCCTTCCGGGGGTGCGCATCTACGAGGTAGGCATTTCGTATTATGGGCGCACTTATGCCGAGGGCAAAAAAATCAACTGGAAAGACGGCTTTCGGGCCATTTACTGCATACTCAAATACAACCTTTGGTCCAAATAGAGGGCTGTTAAACCAATCAAATATGAGCTACCAAAATCTGCTGATCGAAGAACAGGACCGCATCATCACGGTGACGATCAACCGCGAGAAGGCCCTCAATGCCCTCAACGGGCAGACCATACAGGAGTTGGGCGCCTTTTTCGGCAGCGAGCTGCCCGCCCGCAAGGGCATCCGGGGGGTAATCCTCACGGGGGCCGGGGATCGCGCCTTTGTAGCCGGCGCCGACATCAAGGAGTTTTTGTCGCTGGAACCGGGCCAGGGCGCCGAGCTGGCGCAGCGCGGGCAGGATGTGTTTTTTCTGATAGAGCGCAGCAGCGTGCCCGTAGTGGCGGCCGTCAATGGTTTTGCCTTAGGCGGAGGTTGCGAGCTGGCTATGGCCTGCCACCTGCGCATTGCGGGCGCCAAGGCGCGCTTCGGACAGCCGGAGGTAAACTTAGGCCTGATACCCGGCTATGGCGGCACCCAGCGCCTCATCCAGTACATTGGAAAAACCAAGGCTATGGAGCTGATGCTCACGGCCGATATGATAGACGCTCAGGAAGCGCTGCGCTTAGGCTTGGTAAATTACGTAACAGAGCCCGGCCAGGAGACGGCCAAAGCCCGCGAGCTGCTCGAAAAGATCGGCGCCAAAGGCCCTGTAGCCGTAGCGAAAGTGATAGCGGCTGTCAATGCTTTTTTTGCGCCCGGCAATGCCGGCTTCGCCTTTGAGGTGGGGGCTTTTGGGCATACGACCACTACCCGCGATTTTGTGGAGGGCGCTACGGCCTTTGTGGAGAAGCGGGCGGCGGAGTTTAGAGGGGAGTGATGGGATTGGTTTCAATCCAGGCTATGTGAATCCAGTCTTGTAGAACTATAAAAGCAGGCCATTGGCCGTCTGCGCAAGCAGGAAAACAACGGCCAATGACCCGCCTTAGTTAATAGTCATCTGAAACAGGCCTCCATTTTCCATCACATACAGCAGCTAACTCCGGGCCTGTTGATTCTGTGCATAGGTTGTCATTTTGGGACTATCATCATACAGATTATTGCCTGATCAATCGGCCGCGTGCAAGGCGCAGGCCGGTTTCGTCTGTGATTTCTATGAAGTAGATGCCGGGCGACAAGTTCTCGACGTTCAGGGAGACGGGGTTCTCCGTCATAGAACGCATTAAACATATTTTGCCTTGGGCATCCCGGAGGCATAGGTGATGGTCTTTAGCGCTTACTTCCTCCTCTTTAGCCAGTTCAATCCAGACGATACTGCCGGTAGGGTTCGGGTAGATGCGCAGCGCGGCGGCAGACCGGGCTGTAATTTCTTCTGCCGAGACGATGATGATGAAATCGTCGCCAATGGTATGGAATACCGCATTGGTAGCTGTAGGCGGCGTACCGTTATCGGTATGGATATAAGCCGTATTGTAGATAACCGTTTCCGCCGGTACGTCGCCAATCGTTTGGATGGAAAACTTGACGAATCCCTGCGAGGCCGTCGCATTGGTATTGCTATCGGGCAGTACGGCCGACGGGAAAGAAATGACCAATACCCGCCCGGGTTCGATGCTAAACTGGCAAGGATGGCTGGAGGCGCCCGCCTGGAAGGTGGACAGGTCTAACCAGGGAGAAAGCGTGTCTCTGACTTCGAGCCATCGAAGGCTATCTCCGGTGGTGTTTTGAAAGCGGATGGTATAGTCGATGCGGGTACGGGCCAGGGCGTAGTGCTCGGGGCCATAGCCTTCGGGTTGGGCCTGTTTTTCAGGCGAGGCGGGCGCCTCAGTTATGGCGTGGCATTCAATGTCGATGTGAGGTGCTTCGTCGTCGGGAGGAAACTGCCCTAAAAAACCAGTGCTAAACCCGCCGTCAGCATTGAGGCCACAGCCTTCTATCGTAGCGCTGGGTGAGGAAGGAAAGGGGAAGAATGGCTCCTGGCTGGCTTCCAGCCTATAGGTGCTGCCATTGGCCGGATAGCTGACGACCTGCTCCTGGCCTATGGTTAAAGGCGATAGTTGCAGGGGTTGCTGCATGAGCATGACGCCGTCTTCGATGACGATATAAGAAATGGGGGCGCTCATATCGGCCGTTCCGACATTGGTAAGGGTAAAATCCACGTCAGCGCCATTGCAGGCAGCCGTTACCTGTAGCGCCGCGCCCGACCAAGCGGCCGAGGGCTCCGGGCAGGGTACGGCAGGGGTGATGCGGGCCTCTACACAGCGGCTCGCTCCTGTTGTGAGATTACAATCGGCAAAGAGAACAACTTGTATACTACCCTGGGCTTCGGGCAGCAGGTTGCCAAGCCCCCAGTAAACACGGCCGTCTACGATGCTGTCGGGCGATACAGAGGCGCTTTCAAAACTGAGGCCGTCGGGTAGATACAGCGTAAGCAAAGCGTCGGGCGAGACGGCCGAGCCCCGGTTGTGGTATTGGAGATAGAGGGAGTTTTGCGCGCATCGCTGCAATTGTGAAATGCCGGCCTGAACTTCCAGCAAAGGACAATCGTCGGCGGCCTGTATTGGGAAACTAACCTCGGCCTGTTCCGTTACGGTTACGGCAACGGCCGGCTGGCAGGGCACATCCAGCGCATATTGGGGTTCAAGGCTTACAACGTATGTACCCGGAGGCAGGCTACAGGTAAATCGGCCCGAAGCGTCGGTGGTTCGGTAGGCTTCAAAACCCGCGCCCCGGATGCGCAACAGCCGATTGGCTAAACCCGGACCTGAAGATTGGGGCAAACAGCCGCCGGGGTCCCGATACACCTGACCGTGTAAGAGGGCGGTGGGGCTCAGCCACAGGCCTGCATCCAGCCCGGTTATCGGCGTATCTCCGGAGAAGTAAAAGACTGCGGTACTACCCGTTTGCGGGTTGACATCGCTGTTCAGATGGTCGGGAACCATAGCTGCCTGTCTTTCAGCAAAGCTCCCGGCGTAGTAGGCAGGTAGAAATTCTAGGGTGTATTGACCGGACGGGATATTGCTGAAATGGTAAATGCCATCGTGGCTGGTCATCAATATACGGTGATTTTCCAGCCCATGATCGGTGAAGTACACTTCATCGCCCAGGATAGTACCAGGGTAGAATACGTCAAAGATTTCTACGTATTCAGGGTCGATGATCTGGTTGCTGAAATATAATGCGGAATGACCGCTTTCCAGTACATCAAAGCAGAGCGAGAACAAGGGGGCTCGTTCAATTCTGGAAAAGCCGTTTAAGGGCGCAAATACCCAGCTAAATGCTATTTCATTTGGGTATTGTGTAAAACTGCCAGCGCCGCTAAGCCACGGTAAATTCAAGTTGGTTGTACCTGTAAATCGGAGTTGGTCGGGGTTGTAGCGAATGCCAAACTGAATGCCATTAACGCGGTTGAGTTGTTCTGCAAACACGGTAATACACCTATTGGCGCCTGCAAAAACTTCTTCGTTATCGATGGAGATGACTGGAGACGATGTTGAGCCAGGCGCATAGGGCTTTAGTTTTACCAGCGCGAGCGGAGCGCCGGTTTCTTCAGGGTCTTGTCGGCTGTTGTGGTTTTTATCTATCCAGACCCGACCGCTTATCTCGGGCTGGTAAAATACTCCTGCGTCGACATGGCGAATAGCTTCGCCTGCACCCAGATCGTTGGGGCCTGTTGTGGCAGTGATTGCATTAACATCGCTGTCAATAGAATCAGCGGCAACGTCAGTAGCGCTGAAAGCGTAGTTTCCGGGCTTTGCAAACTGTAATACATAGCGCCCTGCTTGCAGGGAGTCGAAGCTGTACCGGCCCTGAGCGTCCGTGTAGGCTGTTTGGCGATAATGGGAGGCAGGATCAGCGGATAGATTAACGCCGCCTTTGAAGAAAAACACAGGTTGGCTTTCAGTCAACTCATTTCTACTTTGGGCAGGAACTAAGTACAAGGAAACCGGCGCCTCTCCGGGGGCGATTATCTGAAAGCAAAGCTCAAACAAAAGCGTGCCCTGAGGCAGCGATAGCGCAGGCTGCCCTGTGCCCGCGCTCCAGCCTGGATTGATGCGACCAGGAGCATGGGCGTGCACACAATTTTTGCATATCCCTGTTAGGGCCCGATCTATGTGTTTTACAAAAATCAGCTTGCTCGTGTCGTATCGAAGCGGAATATATAGATCGCTTAGCTCGTAGAAGTTAAAAGCCGTAAATTTTATGCATACCACTTCTCCGGGTTGGCCAGTTTCTCCGGAGGCATTAATTTGTAATACGCGGGGGTCGGAAGGTATTTTCAACAGGCTCACTTCACTGCCCGGCGTATAAGGTTCGTCTGTATCCTGAGCGCCATTGGCATTCTCATCCCACCAGGTACGGCCGCTTATCGTTGAGGAGCCCTCATCGGGGAGGGGAGAATTTATCCACTCAATCTGAGAACACAAGGGGTTGATTTGGTCGGTAATGACCAGCGGAATATCCTGCCCTATCGGAAATGGGCCAAGTTGATTAAGGCCTTCTGGTAGATGGAAAAGCGTAGTATCCGGTAACACCCAAATGATAAAAGGAGAGGCAGGATTAGACACATGGATACGAGCCCATAAATAGAAGACGTCATCATTGGTTAGGCTAAGCGTGCTGTTGTCGTCCACATGGGGCTCAAAAAACACGACATCAGCGTGGCATACCGTATCGCTACAAGTCGGAGGGGAGAGGGAGAGTGAAAAAGAACAGCCGCTGTCGCCAATTTGCTCAAATACCAAGGTCGTATCCATCAATGGAAAAGGACCAAAATTGACGGATCTATTGCAACTGCCTCGTCTGCCTCCTGCTTCCTCCCATTGCGCTCCGGGAATATTATGGTCGATTTTTATGGAAGCAAAGAAGGACTGCCCCATTTGGGCGTCATTGACGCATATCCTGCGGAGCAATTGGATCGAAAATCCGCAGTCTTGGGCCATGGCGGGGCCGCTAAATAAAAAGAGCCAAAACAAGGATAATACAAAAAGGCGAAAATTAACGCCATAAGCTGGGATTACAAATGGGTTGATCATGGGGTTTACGCTTATTAGTTGCCACAAAAATGCAATAAGCTGCGGCCGGGAGCAAACGCATTTTATTTAAATTGTAGATGAAGTTTATTGTGAAAAGCTTATTTTTAAGCTTTAAAAGTAAATTTTGTAGATTTTACCATGTCATCTTTATCCAATAGTTTATTAGCTCAGTTCATCACGTCGCTATCCGATGCCGAACGAGATAATGCCCGCCTTTGGCTACAGTCGCCTGTACATAATCGCCGGGAAGACCTCAGGCAGCTTTTTGAGCGCCTTGCCCCGGCTTCTCCCGGCTGTTATCCGGATAAAGAAGCGCTGTTTGAAGCCATTTATCCTGGTCAGTCCTTTGATGATCAGCGCTTTCGGCTGCTTTGCAGCTACCTGCTTGAGCAACTCGAAGCCTGGCTAAACTGGCGCTGGCAGCAAAAAGACGCCGAATGGCAGGGTAGCCTTAATCTACTTGCCGCTTATCGGGAGCGAGGCCTCAGCAGGCATTACGAAAAGCGATTGCGCCGGCGCCGTCTGCTTATGAATCAGCGTAGCGAGCATTCGCCCGACTACTACCTCGACCTCTATACGCTGGAGCGCGAGGCTTACCTCTGGGCATCTCAATCGCCCCGCGCCCGCGAGCGCCCACACAATCTGCAAGAGCAAGACAATGCCCTCACCTTAGCCATAGTGGCGCTGAAACTCAGGCATGCCTGCCTGGCGGTAGCCCATCAGCGCGTATTTGCTACCCAATACGAAGTAGGCTTGCTCAACGAAATTTTAGCCTACTGCCAAGGTAAAGACTGGCAACAGGAGCCTGCCATTGCCGTTTATTACCACAGCCTGCTGATGCTCGCCAATCCCAATGACGATGAAGCTTTTCGGCAGTATGAAGTCCTGTTTCTACAGCATTCCGTTAGCTTTCCGCCTGCCGAGCAGCGCGACTTGCTCCTCAACGGACTCAATTTCTGCATCCGACGCATCAACCAGGGGAATGAAACCTACCTTTCAGAAGCGCTGCGCTTGTACAAAACGGGCCTCGGCAACGCTCTCCTGCTGGAAAACGGCTGGCTATCGCCTTACACCTACAACAATGCTGTGGGGATCGCCATGCGGTTGGGAGAAATGGCCTGGGCCAAGACGTTTGTCGAAGAGTACCGCCTTCAGCTCAATCCTGCCCACCGCACAACCCTTTACGCACTCAACTTAGCTCGCTTAGCCTACGCTGAACGCCAATACGGAGAAGCCCTTGCCCATCTGCACAATGCCGACTACAAAGACTTTATACACGCCATGACGGCGCGTATCATCCAGATGAAAATTTACTTTGAAACCGCCGAGCTGGACTTGCTGACGGTGCACCTGCGCAACATGCGGGCGTTTCTGCGCAGGCGACAGATTGGATACCACGAAAATAACTACCTCAATATCATTCAACTCACCGAAGCGCTAATGCGCGCTAATCGCTATGACCGGGCCGAGCAGGCCCGCATTGGCAGCCTTATTGCCGCTGCCGAACCGCTTACCGAGCGGCAGTGGCTGTTGAAGATGTTGCAGCCTTAGCCTTTAACTTATAACTCCTTAATCTATAAAACTATGCTTCTTATTCTCCTTCACATTCTGCACCGTCCAGTCGATGGCCTGTGCCAGCGCCGCTTCCCGCACCGGGCAGTCGGCCTTAGCGCAGATGCGGCAGGATTCCGGGGGTTCGCAGGGGTCAACGTGGATGAACAACTCTACCCGCTGGGGTGTGGTTTCGCCTATCAAATCTTCAAAAGCCTTTACTTCGGCATGGGATTGCCGGGTAGTAAAATACCACGGCAGCGACAGGTGGCAGTCGAGGTGTAGCTCTGCCCCGTACTGAATCAGGCGCAGGTTGTGCACATCAATCCAGTTTTCCGAGCGCCCCTGGCCCAGTCGCGCTACCATATCGGCAATGAGCCCGTCGTCGGCCTCATCCATGATGCCGGCCACCGAGCGGCGCACCAACCGAAAGCCCACCACCATAATAAAAACCCCAAAGCCGATGGCCACCGCATTGTCCAGAGCCGGAATATCGGTGAAGTAAATAGCTGCCAGCCCCGCCAGCAAGCCCGCCGACGACCAGGCGTCGCTCTTCAGATGTTGGCCGCTGGCTACCATCGTCAGCGAGTGGGTAGCGGCGCCCCGCCGCTCTATCCACCAGCCCATCAGGTAGTTGACGCCACCGCAGGCCGCCGTAATGACGATACCCACATCCAAGGCGCCCAGCGCCTGCGGATAGACGAAGTTGTAGACCGACTTGCTCAGTATGCCTAAGCCTGCAAAACCGATAAGCACACCCTCCACCCCAGCCGAGATGAACTCTACCTTGCCGTGGCCATAGGGATGGTTGTAATCAGCAGGCCGCGATGCTAACCACAGGCTGTAGCTCGCAAAAGCCCCCGCTACCACGTTTACAATGCTCTCCAGCGCATCGGTCAGAATAGCGTTGGAATTGGTCAGCCACCATGCCACAAACTTAGCGCCCATCAGGCCCAAGCCCACCAGCAGGGCGTACACCATCATGCGGGTGTCGCTATTGGATTGTTGATTCACCGTTTTTAATGTTACAACATCGTCTTTTTCAGCGTCTCTATCATCTTGGCGGCCCATTTGCGCTCGTAGTTCGGAAACTGATCCAGCACTTTTTCCCGGCCTAAAGTATACCATACCGTGTCTTGGCCTGCGCCCGTATACACCAGCACCAGATCGCAGATGAAGTTGTAAGCGCCCCGGGTTTTGCCCTCAGCTAAGCCCTTATAACTTTCTGATGCAAAATTTTTACAATTGACCAGCTCGCCTAAGTGGTTGATGTAGCCGCTGCCCGCAATGACCTGGCAGCCCGCGCTGAAGTTGTACGACCCCCGGCCCGACCAGTGAATGTTGATGCTGTTGTTCACCTCCAGCGGCTTCTCTAAATCGATTGCCGTAAGGGCGTTGTCGGCATTGCGATCCCGAAACACCAGTACCCCCGCGCCGCTATATGGCTTCAGCGCCTTGTATACCCGCCGCCCTTGGTCGGTATTGATGTTGTGCCACGACATCCGGTAGCGGTGCTGCCCCTCCACCAAAAAAGCCTCGTCGGAGCGGCGCGCCAGCTCGGCATTCGAGTCGGTAGAGCCCCAAAACAAAAACGCCATACCCCGCAGCAGCAGCACAAAAAGGTCGTCGTTTTCACGGCGCAGCGCCCCTACATGCTCATTCCGGCGTATGCCTATGAGGTGTGTTTCGTTGGGGTCCCAGTTCCATTGCTCCAGCGGCAGCGAATCGCCTTTGGCAGGGGCCGCCTTCACTTTCTCTAATATAGCGCTCGGATTCAGCTCGTAGTGTTCCTTCGCGCAGTGCAGAATCTCCATCCAGTTTTGATATTCCTGGCTGGGTTGCTCTGCGGTCGACGTCCACCAGTCGCATACCTTAGCCGACTCCGTCCAGCGCTGGGCATGGCGCCGCGTGCCCGGCCCCACCACGCCGTCGGGCTTGCCTATCGAGGCGTCTTTCTCCACCGTTCGCACGTACTCCTGGAACAGGCGGGTGCCGGCCAGCGTTACATAACCAAAGATGCCGTCCTCCTGGTGAGAAGGCAAAAAGCCCGCCTCCTTCAGGAAAGCCTGCCATTGCCGCACTTCTTCGCCCGGCAATTCCCGAAATCCCACCCAGGCCGCGTCGGCCTCGTCGCGAAATTTCTCCCGCGAAACTTTAGTAAATATATCGGCGTGGTAACGCCCAAAAAATGCCTCCCGGTCGGCCGGGCGTGCGCCTGCATCCACAGCGCCTAAACTCAAGATTGCCATAGGTAGTCTGGTTTTATGCTGCGCCCGGGCCGGTTTTGTACACAACAAGCCTGCCGACGCTAACTTTAAGTCGCCAAGATACAGCCGTTAAATGTTTTAGGGTAGTTTTTTTAGGGGCCACCGCCGGGCCGCCCTTAGCGATAACCGCTAAAGTATAGCCGGATGCAAGGCGGCCCGGCGGCCGGGCTGTCCGCTATTATGGCCTTCCTCCTTAGGTCGTCAGGCCATACCGCTCCATCCCTTGTCCGGGCGGCACGCTTCGTGAAGCTTTTATTTTGATAATTAATTTTACTCATCTAAAAATTTCTCTTCAAATTATAAAAAAATAAAACGAAATCAATAACTATAACCAGTTGATGGTAAGAAAGTAAGGTTTGTTGCTTGTGTGAATATAAAGTATAATAAAATTAATATTTTGCAGGCGGCGGCATCACTCGCCGGCGCAATGCCGATTCGCTGCCATCATAGGTTTTGCCGATGGGCCGCCCATCCCTCGACAGTCCTGTAAAGACGCCTTGGTCCACCAAAGGCCATAAGGCGTATTTGGCTTTGCCATCGAGCGTAGCGTATTGAAGAGATTGTGATTTGCGCTGATAGGTTTTGTGCATGGACGTCGAGCTTATCCGGGCCTATATGCACAAAACCTGCCAATGCGCGGTGTATAGTTCTACAAGCCAATTATCGGGTATGGCCCTATAAGCCGTTGCTGATGAGGAAGGTAGCTGCGAAGGCCACAATGGCATACAACTCCGGGAACACCGCCAGCACCATGGTTTTGCCGAATACGTCGTGGCCCGCGCCGATGCTGGCGATGCCGTTGGCGCATACTTCGCCCTGGCGGATGGCCGAGATGAGGCCCACCAAGCCCAAGGAAAAGCCGGCGGCGAGAATGGCCATACCTTGCAGGGTGGTCATGCCGGCCTGGATGACGCCCGAGTTGTTAAAAATAAAAAACCCGGCAAAACCATAAAGACCCTGGGTGCCGGGCAGGGCGCTCAGGAGCATGTAGTTGCCGAAGGCGGCGTCGTTTTTCTTGAGGGCGCCAAGGGTGGCGTTGCCGCCAAGGGTGACGCCAATGGCGCTGCCTACGCCCGAGAGGCCTACCATGAGGCCCAGGCCGATGTACGCGAGAATGATTCCGGTTTCCATATTCGAGGAGGTGAGTTCGGTTAGTTAATATTTGATGACGAGGCCGATTTGGACAGCGGCTTGTAGGGCTTGCCGCCGCCGGCAAAGCCGGCATTTTTGTAAAATTCTACAAAGGTGAGGCGCATGGGGTGCACAAAGGCGCCCAAGGCCGCAATGAGTAGGTTGGCGGTATGACCCACCACCATAAAGACGACGAACAGCGGTATACCCGCCCAGCCAAAGCCCTCGCGGAATTGCCCGGCGATGTTGTTGATCACAAACCCCAAAATGGCGCTGGATATGCCCAGCGCAAAAAGGCGGATATAGCTGAGCAGGTCGCCAAAAAAGCCCGTAATGCCGTAGAGCTCCCACAGCCCCATGCCGAGGCGGGCGCCCCAGCCGGCGCCGGGGGCGCTGAACAACAACACCAGCGCTACGCCGCTCCAGATGAGCGCCAGCGCTGCCGCGCCCGCCAGCCCCAGCGCGTATTGGGCGGCTATGCCGCTGAGTAGCAGTATCCAGCCGATGGGAGGCAGGGCGTATGCCCCGCCAAACTGCCGCCAGCGGTTGAAGGCCTGCAGGGCCAGCGCAAAAACGATCTGTACGCCGCCAAGGGCCAGCGCCAGGTTAAAGGTCTGCTCGCTGTCGAGCATATACCGGCGCAAGCCGCCTAACCAGGCAAAGTTGTCGCCCGCCAAGCTGTAGCCCAAAAAGGTACCCGTGAGCAGCCCGAAGAATACCGTAGCCGCCCCCAACCACCGGGCCAGCCGCAGGTAAGGGCGCAGCGCCGGCGCAGCGCGGCGGCCGTACCACCAGGCGCCCAGCAGCATGGCTAAGCCGTAAGCGGCATCGCCGAGGCAGAAGCCGAAAAACAGCATAAAAAAGGGCGCAAAGAAAGGCGTGAGGTCCATCTCGGCGTAGGCGGGCAGGGAAAACAACTGCCCAATGGGCTCGAAAAGCCGCGAAAAGGCATTGTTTTTCAGCAATACCGGAGGGGCGTCGTCGGGGGTGGGGGTGGAGGCGTAGGCGAACACCCCCGACCGGGCGCAATAGTCGGCCAGCAAGGCTTCTTTATCGGTAGGCACAAAACCCGTGAGGGCGCACACCCGACCATCCCAGAGGGCCTCCGTATGGGCGCGGGCCTCCAACAGGGCCAATTGGTCGTTGGTTTGGTGGAGGTTGGCCTCCATGTGATCGAGGTGGTAGCGGGCGTGGGCGTCGAGAGCCCGGTGGGTTTGGGCTAAGGCTTCGTCGAGGGCCGCAAGCCGGCTGCGCAGCGCATCGGGGCTCTCATCGGGTAGGGGGCACTCTTCAGCCCCGGCCAACTCAAAAGGCTCGCCATGCAACTGAGCTACTACAAAGTATATCCAGGGCGACTGCCTGCCGATGATCTCCAGCGGCAGTTGGGCGCTCCACTCGGGCCTGAATTTGCGCTCGTCGCAGCGCAGCAGGCGCAGACTGAGCCCTCGCTCGGCCATAGCGCGCAGGCGCTCCGGCGAAAAATTGCCCCAGGGCGCCAGAGTATCTAAGGCCTCGCGGGCAAGCTGTCGCTCGTGGGCCAATCGCTCCTGCTCGGCTAAGAGGTCGAGTACGGCCTGCGGGTGGGCAAGCGGATCAATGGCCGGGTCGGCATCGGGCGCCGGCGCGCGCTGCCGGAGCTTGCGCAGGGCCGTTTCCGCAATCTGCCTGCTGCGCAGGTAGGCCTCGCGCTCTTCGGGCCAGTCGACCCTGAGCTCGCGCAGGTGAGCTACGCCCAACTCCTGCAAGCCCGCCAGAAAGGCCTCGTAGTCGCGGTCGTGCACCCAAAACCGGTATTGTCGCATGGGCACAATCATGGCGCGGCGGTTTTATCGTTCTCTAAGCGCTTTTTCACCAGCTTCTGGGCGGCCTTCGCGAGGTTGTCTTCGTCTTCGAGGAAGCGCTTGATCTTGCGAATGGCGTCTTCATAGCCCGGAATTTGCACCTTTTCGTAGAGGTTTACCTTTTGGGTGGTCTTGCGGCGGGCGTGATCGAGGAGTTGGGCGGCGCGCAATTGATAGTCGCGCTCTAAGCGCAGGCGCAGCAATTCCCGGAGTATGTCTACGCCGTCGAGCAGCCAGCCGGGCTGCCCAAACCAACTAAAAGCCTCCAACTCAATGTCGAAGTCTGCCAGCACCGGCACCGCTACGCCGGCTACCTTGCGCTCGGCGACGGATACGCGCCCCAAGCGCACCAGCTCGGGCGGAAATTCCCCCCAAAGCCGCGCCATAGGGGCATGGCGGTCCAACTGCCCGGCTAAGGCCTCCTCGGTATGCTGCGCAGCCTGTCGGGCTTTTTGGGCCTCGGCCCGCAGGGCAGCCTCTTTGCTCTTGAGGGTAGGCAGCGCCCGCAGGCGCACGCGCAACTGCTGTTGCATGGCCTGCAAAGAGGTTTTGTTGTATTGAAAGGCAATGGCCATAAGCAGCAGGGGTTAGCGTTTCCAGTATTCGTCCATGAGGTCCTGGCGGATGCTCACTTCCTCCGGGCGGAAGTGGCGGGCGAAGAGGGCCCAGGCCACATCGAGCATCTCGTCGGGGGTGAGGTTGACGTCTATGGCCAGCAACTGATCGGCGTATTCGGCCGAAAAAGCCAAAGCCCGCTGATCGTAGTCGGTGAGGTCGAAGCCATTTTCGAGCTTGGTGCGGGCGTCGGCGGCATCGGCGTAGAGGCGTATGGCGGCGTTCATCACCTGGGGGTGGTCGCGGCGCGTCTTTTTGCCCACCACCAACTGCTTGAGGCGCGAAAGACTGCGGAAGGGATCTACGATGACCTTGCCGATCTCCGTATCGCGGCGCAGAAAGAGCTGCCCTTCGGTGATGTAGCCCGTATTGTCGGGTATGGCGTGGGTGATGTCGCCGCCCGAGAGGGTAGTAACGGCCACGATGGTAATGGAGCCGCCCTCGGCAAACTGAACGGCTTTTTCATAGATGCGCGCCAGATCGCTGTACAACGAGCCGGGCATACTGTCTTTGGAAGGAATCTGATCCATGCGGTTGGAGACGATGCTCAGGGCGTCGGCATAGAGCGTCATATCGGTGAGCAGCACCAGCACCTTCTCGTTTTTATCCACGGCAAAGTACTCGGCGGCGGTAAGGGCCATGTCGGGCACCAACAGCCTCTCCACGGGCGGGTTATCGGTAGTATTCACAAAGCTGACGATGCGGGGCAGGGCGCCGGCCTGGGTGAACAGCTCTCTGAAGAAGAGGTAATCGTCGTTGGTCATGCCCATGCCCCCGAGTATGATGCGGTCGGCCTGGGCGCGCATGGCCACGAGGGCCATCACCTGGTTGAAGGGCTGGTCGGGGTCGGCAAAGAAGGGTATCTTCTGGCCGGTGACGAGGCTGTTGTTGAGGTCGATGCCGGCAATGCCCGTAGCAATAAATTCGGAGGGCTGCCGCCGCCGGACGGGGTTGACGGAAGGGCCGCCGATTTCGCGCTGCTCGCCTTCCACCTCCGGGCCGCCGTCGATGGGCCTGCCGTAGGGGTCGAAGAAGCGACCCGCTAAGTCTTCACTCACCCGAAGCGCAGGCGGAGCGCCCAGAAACACCACCTCAGAGGCCGTGGATATGCCCTCGGCGCCGCCGAAGACCTGCAAGGTCACTTCGTCGCCGATCATTTTTACCACCTGGGCCAAACGCCCGTCTACAGTGGCTAACTCTTCATAGCCCACGCCTTCGGCCCTGAGCGTGCAGGTGGCCTTGGTGATCTGGTCGATGCGGGTGTATACGCGTTGGAAAGCAGACATGGCAACTTTTTTTATGGTTGGGCGGTGGCTAACCAGTCGGCGAGCGACGCCTCGAAGGTGCGGAAGTCTTCCGACTCGTACTCGGCGTAGTTCATCTGGCGGGCTAAGTTGATGATCTTTTTAAAGAAAGGGGCTACGTCTTCAAAGCGCTCGAAAGCCAGAGGGGCCCGGGCGATGCGCAGCGCCCAGTCGGTCATGTAGCGCTGCCGCGCCAATGGGGTGCGGCTGTCGACGGCGTCGAAGGCATCCTGCTGGAGAATAACGGCATCTACCACTTCCGAGCGCCAGAAGACTAAGTGGGCTTCAATGCCCACCCCGTCGTCGCCTAAGATGTTGATCTGCTCGGCGGCCTCTTTGCCGCGTTGCAGCAGGTTCTTCAGCTCCGTCACCTTGGCGGCCCAGCCGGGCTCGATGGCGGTGTCGAGGGTCGCCAGCAGCTCGGGGTATTCCAAGTATTTGGAGTAGCTGTCGATGGGGTCGATGGCGGGGTAGCGCTTGCGGTCGGCCCGCTGCTGGGAGAGGGCGTAGAAACAGCGGGCCGCTTTTTTAGTCGACTCCGTGACGGGCTCCTTGAGGTTGCCGCCCGCCGGCGATACCGTGCCGATGAAGGTGATGGAGCCGGTGCTGCCATTGTTGAGGTACACCCGCCCCGCCCTGGCGTAAAAGTTGGAGATAACGGCCGACAGGTCCATGGGGAAGGCGTCGGGGCCGGGCAATTCCTCCAAGCGATTCGACATCTCGCGCAGGGCCTGCGCCCAGCGCGAGGTAGAGTCGGCCAACAACAGCACCTTCAGCCCCATCGAGCGGTAGTATTCGGCTATGGTCATGGCCGTATACACCGAGGCCTCGCGGGCCGCCACGGGCATATTGGAGGTATTGGCGATGATGACGGTGCGCTCCATGAGCTTGCGCCCTGTCCAGGGGTCGTCGAGCTCCGGAAACTCCGTAAACAGGTCTACCACCTCGTTGGCGCGCTCGCCACAGGCGGCCACCACCACCACATCGGCCTGCGCCTGGCGCGAGATGGCCTGTAGCAGCACCGTCTTACCGCTGCCAAAGGGGCCGGGTACGAAGCCTGTGCCGCCCTCTGCCATGGGGTTGAGGGTGTCAATGGTGCGTATGCCGGTTTCCAGCAGTTGCGAGGGACGCGGCTTCTCGGTATAGGCGCGCACCGCCCGCTTTACGGGCCAGCGCTGGATCATGGTCACGGGCAGCATGCTGCCATCGGGGGCTTCTAAAGTAGCGATGGCGTCGCCGGCGGCATACTCCCCGGCGGGAACCACCGAGCTCAGGGTGTAGACGCCTTCCAGCGCAAAAGGAACCATGATGCGGTGGGTGAGGCTGTTTTCAGTCACTTCGCCGAGCCAGTGGCCCGCCTGCACCCGCTCGCCGGGCTTGGCCGTCGGCCGGAAGGGCCAGCGCCGATTGGGGTCGACGGCCGCGGTATACTCGCCCCGTTGCAGAAAGACGCCCGTCATGGCGTCGAGGTCGTTCATGAGGCCGTCGTAGTTGCGCGACAGGATGCCGGGCCCCAAGGTGGCCTCCAGCAGCCGCCCCTGAAAGTAGACGGGCATGCCTACGCGCAGGCCGCGGGTGCTTTCAAACACTTGCACATAAGCCCGCCGACCATTCACGCGGATCACCTCGGCCAGCAACTGCTCGCTGCCGTTGTCGATGAGGCATACCTCGTTTTGGGCGACGGCGCCCTGAAACTCCACGATAACTAAGTTGGCAATGACGCCCGCAACGGCGCCGCTGCTAGGTTGGGTTGCTGTCATGGTTGCGCTTGCATTTGGGGTTGATCAATGAGGCGGCGCAGCACTTCTGCCCCCCGTTCGGGATGCAGCTTAGCCCAGCGCTCCAGCAGTTGCAGCCGCACGAGGTAGCCCATCAGCACGTCGGCGGTAAAATAGGAAAAAGCGTTGAGGGCCTCCGCATGGCGCCAGCGCAGCAGGTCGATGGCCCGCTCGCGCTCCAGCAGGTTGGGCAGGTCGTAGGCCTCCAGCAGCTCAGTCAGGAAGAAGTAGTCGGCGCTCAGCCCAAAGTCGCGGGCCTGCGGCCGCAGGGTCAGTGCCTCGGCCAAGGCGGCCCCGTCTACCAACTTCGGGCCGGGGTCGAGCTGCCGCCATCGGGCGTTGAGGGCGGCGATGAGATTGCGCAGGTCGCGCTCGAAGGGCAGCCAGGCCGCCACAAAGCCGCCGGCGCCGGCTAAAGCATAGCGGTAGCCCTCGGCGGCCAAGCGATCGTCCCAGTACGGATCGGCCGGCGCGGGCGCCCCTTCGCCCGCCTCGCGGAAGGCCTCGGCAAAAGTGTAGAAATAAGGCGGCAGCCCCTGGCCGTCGGCCATGCGCTCGCGCAGCTCCGCCTCGCTCCACCAGGCCCAGGGATGCCCGCCCTCCGCCTGCCCGCGCAGCAGTTGCAGCAGGTTGCGGTGGTCGGCAGGCAGCAGCAGCAGGGCCAACTGCGCCATATCTTCAGGCGCTAAGTGGGCGCGCAGCAGGGCTATGTAAGCCGCTACGCTAAGGGGCGGCTCGGCCTGCTCGGGCAGCAGGTTGGGCAATCCGGCAACGAGGTAGGGGTACTTGCGCATGGCGGCCGATGGTTATGCCCGGGCTTCAAACAGCCACTCCGCCAAAGGCCGCCGGAGGTAGCTGCTGAAGAAGGCTGCAAAATCATCGTCGGAGAACGACACCTGGTAGCCGCCCTCCGCCGGCCCTATGCGGAAGCCGCCCCGCAGCCGATCGTCGAAGCGCAGCGCTATGCCCTCGTTCAACAGCTCGGCCAAGTGGGCGCGCAGCCGATCTTCCAACAGCTCGCGGGCTTGCTCCGGCAGCACTACCTCGGGCGCAGGCGCGCCCGGCCAGGCCGCATTCCAGTTGGATACGGCCTCGGCAATCAGCGCCCGGAAAAAGTCGACGCCCTGCTCGTCGGCCAGCAAGGCCTCCCGCACGGGGGTCTCTATCAACCGGGTTGTCACTACCGATCGGATTTGCTGGCGCAACCCGCTCAGCGATTGCTGCATGGCTAACCTAAGTTCGGCTTCGGTGCGCTGCCGCTGCTCCTGGCTTTCGCGCTTTGCGGCTTCGCGCAGCTTTTCGGCCTCTTGCCGGGCGTCGTGCAGCAGCGCTTCGGCCTCGGCGCGGGCGCGGGCCAGCAGCTCGTCGGCCTCCCGCTGGGCGCGCGCAATGCCCTCTTCATAGAGGCGGTCGGTTAGTTGTTGGAGTTTGTCGTCCATGGTTGTGCTATATGGTACTAATACCAGTCTTCGTTGGTAAGCCCGGCGTATACCGAGCGTATGCCTTCCTCCAGCCCAATGCGGGCCTTCCAGCCTAAGGCGTTCAGCTTGCTCACGTCCATGAGCTTGCGGGGCGTGCCGTCGGGTTTGGTCAGGTCGTGGGCCAGGGCGCCACTGTAGCCCACAATATCTTTCACCAGCAGCGCCAGCTCCTTGATGGCTATGTCGGCGCCTACGCCTATGTTTACAAAGCCCGGCCCCGAATGGTTCGCCATCAGGAACAAACAGGCGTCGGCTAAGTCGTCGGCATGCATAAATTCGCGCCGGGGCTCGCCCGTACCCCAGAGGACGACGCTGGGCAAGCCCTGTTTTTTGGCTTCGTGGAACTTCCGGATCAGGGCGGGCAGCACATGGCTGCGCTCCAGGTCGTAGTTGTCGTTGGGGCCATAGAGGTTGGTGGGCATCACCGAGATGAAGTCGCAGCCGTATTGGGCGCGGTAGGCGTCGCACAGCTCTATGCCCGCAATCTTGGCAATGGCGTAGGGCTGATTGGTATGCTCCAGCGGCCCCGTCAGCAGGGCGTCTTCGCGCAGGGGCTGAGGCGCCAGCTTGGGGTAGATGCAGCTCGACCCCAAAAACAACAGCTTGCGCACGCCGTAGCGGCGGGCCGCCTCAATGATGTTGGCCTCTATGAGCAGGTTGTCGTAGATAAACTCGCCCCGATAGGTGTCGTTGGCCAAGATGCCGCCCACCCGGGCCGCCGCCAAAAACACATAGTCGGGCCGCTCGCGGTGAAAAAACTGCTCCACTTCTTCCTGCCGCCGCAGGTCGAGGGCCCGCGAGTCGCGGGTGACGATCCGCCCGAAGCCGTCGGCCTCCAGCCGCCGCAGCAGCGCCGAGCCCACCATGCCGCGGTGCCCGGCTACATAGATTTTATCGGTCGATTGCATCATCACTCAAACTCGTTTTTAACTTCAAAGCCTGCCTCGCGCAGCAACTGATCGCGGCGGAAGAGCGCCACGTCGGCCGCTACCATCTCCTGGCACAACTGTTGCAGGTTGTGCCGCGGCGTCCAGCCCAACCGGGTTTTGGCCTTGGAGGGGTCGCCAATGAGCAGGTCTACTTCCGTAGGGCGGAAGTAGCGCGGGTCTACGGCTACGGCCACCGCGCCCCGCTTCAGCGGGAAGTCGGGCGGACAGTCGCTGATTAAGCCCTCTTCTTCGGCCCCGCCGCCCCGGAATTCGAGCTCTACGCCCACCTCCCGGAACGCCATGCGCACAAAATCGCGCACCCGCGTGGTGATGCCCGTGGCTATGACATAGTCGTCGGGGGCGTCTTGCTGCAACATCAGCCACATGGCCTCGCAGTAGTCGCGGGCATGGCCCCAGTCGCGCTGCGCATCTAAGTTGCCAAGGTAGAGCTTGTCTTGAAGCCCCATGCTGATTTTCGCTACCGCCCGCGTGATTTTTCGGGTGACAAATGTCTCGCCCCGCAGCGGCGACTCGTGGTTGAACAGGATGCCGTTGCAGGCGTACATGCCATAGGCCTCCCGGTAGTTGACAGTCATCCAGTAGGCGTACAGCTTGGCCGCTGCATAGGGCGAGCGCGGGTAAAACGGCGTCCGCTCGCTTTGCGGCACCTCCTGCACCAGCCCGTACAACTCGGAGGTAGAGGCCTGGTAAAACCGCGTCTTGTGGGCGAGGCCCAGCAGCCGTATGGCCTCCAGCAGCCGGGTAGCCCCTATGCCGTCGGCATTGGCCGTGTACTCGGGCAGCTCAAAACTCACCTGCACGTGCGACATGGCCCCGAGGTTGTAAATCTCGTCGGGCTGCACCTCCTGAATGATGCGGATGAGGTTGGCCGAGTCGGTGAGGTCGCCGTGGTGCAGGATGAACCGCAGGTCGGGGTCGTGGGGATCCTGATACAGGTGATCAACCCGCGCCGTATTGAACAAAGACGCGCGCCGCTTGATGCCGTGCACCTCGTAGCCTTTAGCCAGCAGCAACTCGCTGAGGTAGGCGCCGTCCTGACCGGTGATGCCGGTGAGGAGTGCTTTTTTTTTAGTCATGGTATTGGTTTTGGAGGCCCGCCCGCTACGCAGTCGGGTAAATTTTGTGGGTGGTTTATGGGCGTTTTGGGGGGGCTGCGCCCGGTGGTTGGGGCTTGGGTGTTAGGGGTGTTAAGGGTGTTAAGGGTGTTAAGGGTATTGAGGGTGTTAAGGGTGTTAAGGGTATTAAGGGTATTAAGGGCCCGCCCGCTTGAGGCGGTCGGGTAAATATTAAGGGCCCGCCCACTTAGGGTGGTTTTACCCGGCTGAACAGACGGGCGGGTAAATGTTAGGGCCCGCCCACTTAGGGTGGTTTTACCCGGCTGACTAAACGGGCGGGTAAATATTATGGGTTTATGGGAGCGTTTTACGGGGGCTTCGCTGGTGGGGCGCCGCTCACTGCTCACTGCTCACCGCTCACTCATAAGGGGCCCCGCCGCATAACATCTACTTATTTTTACAGCTTGCGCGGCGCCGGGCTGTCCGCTATTATGGCGCCCCTTCTTAGGTCGGGTCGCCATACCGCTTCCATCCCTTGGCCGGATGCGGATATGGTCGCTTGATGTAGAAAACTTGCGGGCATGAACCGGGAATCATTCAAAAACCTCTGCTACCAGCAGTTGGAAGCCGGGCAGGATGGGGGTTTCCAGCACGTCTCCGGGCAGGTAGGGGGGCTGGGCTTCATAGCGGCCGGCCGCATTGAGGCGATATACCTGAAGTACTTGCTCGGCGGGAAATACGACCCAGTACTCCGGTACGCCATTGTTTTCATAAAGGCGGTATTTTTCGCGCATCTCCCGATTGGAGTTGCCCGGGGATAGCACTTCTACTACGATGTCTGGCGAGCCGATGCAGCCGCGCTCATCCAATTTCGTCGGATCACAAATGACGCTGAGATCGGGCTGTACTACGGTATCGACCTGTTTGTCGGGGAGGCCGGGCGCAGCTAAGCGCACGTCAAAAGGGGCCGAAAAAACTTGGCAGGGTTTTGCCTTTAAAAACCAGCTAATCTCTCTGAACAGCGCGCCGCTGATGCGCTGGTGTTGTACATTCGGCGCCGGCGACATGGGGCGTATTTTCCCTCGGATGAGTTCTAACCGTTCGCGTACTTCCCAGCTCAGATAGTCGAAGTAGGTGTAGGAGCCTGACAGGTCTAACTCTTCTATGCGCTTGCCCATGCTGGAAAAGTTGAATTTAGGAGCAAAGATAGGAAAATATAAAGCCTTTGGGGCCTGCTTTTGTTCGTTCAGACGAGCCTTAAATCCATTGCCCCAATTTCCGCAGCGGCTTCATCCAGGGGGTGTAGAAGGGGCAATGAAGGTCGTTGACGGCCCAGGCGCGGCGGTCTTCGCGGTTGGCGCGCAGTCGATGCCGCCAGGAGGCGTTGCTGGCGCCGCCCGTGCGCATCTTCACCAACACATCGGGGAGGTATGCCAGCCGGAGGCGGTGCTTGTAGCCAAAGCGGAGCATGAGCTCGTAGTCGGCGGCGGAGCGGAAGGAAGTGTCGAAGAGGCCGTATAGCTCGTAGAAGCGGCGGCGTACAAAAAAGGCAGGGTGGGGGGGCATCCACCCCCGGCGCCAAGCGGCGTGGCGGTAGGGGCCCGAGCGCCAGCGGCGCACAATTTTGTGGGTGTGCTCGGGATGCACGTAGTGGAGGTCGCCGTAAACGGCGTCGATGGCGGGGTCTTGAAAGAGCTGCATAACGCGGGCCAACACCTCCTCATGCGCATAAAAATCGTCGCTGTTGAGGATGCCTACTACCTCGCCTTGCGCCCGCGCTATACCTTTGTTCATGGCGTCGTAGAGGCCTTTGTCGGGCTCCGAAGCGCAGCGCGTATCAGGATATTCGGCGATGATGGCTAAGGTGGCATCCTTAGAGCCTCCGTCGGCGATGAGGTGCTCTATCGGCCGGTAGGTTTGGCTGGCTACGCTGTCTAAGGTGTCGCGCAGCGTAGCGGCTGAGTTGAAGGTAGGCGTTATGATGGAAATTAAGGGGCGCCCTTTATGCGGTTGCTCTTCGTTCATCAAGTTGATATTAGACGCTTGGCGTGTCGGACAAGGGGGCGCAGCGGTATGGCTGCCTGCCCCTGTGCCCCCTAAAGGGCGCGGGGGCAGGCAGCCATAAGAGCGGAGCACGTTTACCCGGAAGAGCGCAGCGAAGATTGAGCCGACTAGCGTAGCGACGGCGGACGCGGCGGCGCCGCGCAGGGTGATATATGGGGAAGTTGCTATGCGGCGTGGCCCCCTAATCTATTTTCCTTTCTCGAACGATTTTTGCAGGATGTCCGCTATAAATGGTATACGCTTCGAGATTGCTTGTGGCTACAGAGCCGGCGGTAAGGATGGCATGGCTCCGGATCGTTATGCCGGGGCAGACAATGGCTTTGGCGCCTACCCAGGCGCCGTCTTCGAGGGTTATGGGGCCGGTTATGAGGTCAAAAGCAGGGCTTTTGTAGTTGTGATTGCCGCAAAGGAGTAGAGCGCCCTGTGAGATGCAGGCGTGGTTGCCGATGCTCACGGTGTCTAAGTTGTCGATCCAGGCGTTTTCGCCTATCCATACGTGGTTGCCGATGCGCAGCTTCCAGGGAAATTTTATGGTTACGGCGGGCTTGATCAGCACGCCCTGGCCTACTTTTGCGCCGAATAAGCGCAAAATACTGATTTTTAGGCTATTGCTAATGGCTAAGCTGTGGCGGAAAAATAAGCTGCTGCATAGCATCCACAGTAGCTCTTTGCTCAAGGATGCGCCTCGCTGAAAGTGGTTGTTGTTGAATTGATCAAGGCGGGTGCTGTTTTTATTCATTTGATTGCTTAGAATATCTTCTGATCGTCTTCTGATTGTCTTAGTGTGCCTTTAGGCCACCCGGGTTACGGCTCGGGGATCGTCGTGGGGGTCTTTTTGGCATTAACAGGCAGACTAAGTCTGCGGAATATGGGATCGAAGTATGCTTCGCTATACTTCGACCATCAAAAAGAGTATGCTTCGCTATACTTCGACCATCAAAAAGACATTAACAGGCAGACTAAGTCTGCGGAATATGGGGCAACGCTAAAAATGTACATAACCAAAAGTAGATCCCGGTAAATCTAACATATCTACTTCCATTAGGCCTGTTCCTTCTGCATAATTTGAAGCGCTACTGTATAAATAATGAGTGCTTTCATTTACCCAACCAGCTCTAACTGGATTTTGATGCAAATAATTCATTTTTTGATATATCATAGAAGGGCTATTGAGCTCTACTGGAAAATCGCCTTTCTGCCATACCTGATATTCTTTATTACTACTGTTGTATTTGGCATGATAAGCAAACATATGGAGTAGCCAACTACGCCGGCTTTCTGGCTCTTCTTTGGCCATTTTTATGATTCTACTAGATGTATATTTTTTAAAGTCCCTCAGTATATCAGACAAACGGGCGGGTTCTTGGGCACTGGCCAATAAATGTAAATGGTTGGTCATAATAACATAAGCGTGGAGATTTAGTCCCTTTTCTTTCTGACAGTACTGCAAGCTACTTATTATTAAATCGCGGTAGCTTTGCCTTGAAAATACGTCAATCCAGCCTACGATAGTAGGCGTTAAAAAGTGTAGTCCTTGTTGATTAGTGATTTTGTGCCCATGCATGGCGTATTGAGATTTTGTGTTGAACAGAGAGATTTTTTTCTGATCGTCTTAGTGTGCCTTTAGGCCTTTCTGATCGTCTTAGTGTGCCTTTAGGCCACCCGCCCGCCCAAGGTCAGGTCGGGTAAACTATACTGAAGTATTTTGCCGGGTAGGGACGCGATGCATCGCGTCCCTACTCCGGCTGGTCGGTGTTAAAAAGGGTCTTTTTTGCATTAACAGGCAGACTAAGTCTGCGGAATATAGGATCGAAGTTTTACCCGACCGCGCAGCGGGCGTGGATGCTTCGCTATATTTACCCGGCTGGCACAGACGGGCTTCGACCATCAAAAAGGGTGTTTTGTGCTAATATTTACCATACTACACGAATCGGGTATTCACAGAATACCTGATCACTACTAATGACACTTAGGTTTTCGACAATTGCTTGTGTTATTATTAATCGATCAAAGGGGTCTCTGTGTATCAAGTGAAGGTCTAAATACCTCACTATGTGTCTATGAGTAATGTTTAAAATGGTAAAGCCAGATTCTTCTAATTCACCGATAAATGTTTGAAGATCATTGTTAGTAATAGATAATTTTCCTAAATTTATCTTTATGGCCATTTCCCACAAAGAAGCAATGCTGATAAAGCACTTTTGATTGGCATCCTCTATGAGCGATTTGGCTGTTTGACTAAGTCTTTTATTGCCTTCTGCAAACCATATAATCGCCTGTTTATCAATTATTATTCCATTCATTTACATATACTCTTTAAGGTCTTCCAAAGGCGCATTGAAATCATCATCCATAACAAATTTGGTCTGGCTGAAGCCAGCCTTCCTCTTTACTGATAAAGGTTCTACAGGTTGAAGAATAATAACAACATCGTATTTACCCTCCGGCACTTCTGGTAGCTGAATGCCAGGGTTATCTCCATTTATACTATATGCTTCTTTGGTTATGGTAATCATGGGGAATCAAAATTTTTAACAAAATTAGCTTATTTAAGTCATAAAGTCAACTTTTGATCGCGCTAAACGGCTCGGGGATCGTCGTGGCTTGAGGTTAGGGGTTTAGGGCTTGGGGTGGCGGTTTTGTGTCTGGGGCGCTCCCCGATCCTGGGGTGTTGGCGATCCCCGAGCTTCCTATGCAGGAGGTAGGGAGATTGGTTTTTTGGATTATGCTAAGCGCAGGAAGATCGGGGAGCGTTTGTTTCACGAAAATGCATCATCTTCTATATTGAGCACGTTGTTTCTCCATTCATGCTTGAAAGTAAGATGCTCATGAAGAAAGTTTTGCTTAGCTTCTTCTCCATTATTACCTAACCATGAGAGGCTTGAGTGGAGGTTATTCCAATTCCAGTCGGGCGTGAAAAAATTATGGTAAGAACTATGCTTCCATCCTTCATAATCTTCTGTGAGTCGATGATGAATGCCGTTATGATGAATGTAGCATAAATTATGCCATAGCCTGGATTCAGTTTTCAGTTCGATCCGCTTAAGCTTTTCTTGAAACAGAGATCCGTGGCGATGATGTTTTAAATTATACCAGAGTGTATACCCGGAAAATAGTCGTCGAATTTGATCAGATAAAAAGGCATTATGGTCTGCTTCGCCGCGAATCAACTCGTCGGCTATACGTGTTTTTTGTGCTTTTACCACATCTAAATCCCATTCATGTACAGATTTGATTTGTACCATAAAATGGAAGTGATTGGGGATAAAGCAATAAGCTATGTGGTGCATATAAGGCGATAATAATGCTTGCCACCTTTTATTGAAATTGCTAATGTCACTATCGTTGGCGAAGGCTTTCTCTCTACCGGTAGTTCTATTGTACAAATGATAATAGATGCCAGGGAGAAGGGCTTGATGGTAGTTGGTTTTCATAATTAAATGTTGTTGTTTCATTGGCTCGGGGATCGTCGTGGCTTGAGGTTAGGGGTTTAGGGCCTTTGGGTGGCGGTTTTGTACCTGGGGCGCTCCCTGATCCTGGGGTGGGAATCACTTAGGCCTTGGGGTGTTTTGTGCTAATATTTACCATACTACACGAATCGGGTATTCACAGAATACCTGATCACTACTCTTCTATGAGCGATTTGGCTGTTTGACTAAGTCTTTTATTGCCTTCTGCAAACCATATAATCGCCTGTGTATCAATTATTATTCCATTCATTTACATATACTCTTTAAGGTCTTCCAAAGGCGCATTGAAATCATCATCCATAACAAATTTGGTCTGGCTGAAGCCAGCCTTCCTCTTTACTGATAAAGGTTCTAAAGGTTGAAGAATAATAACAACATCGTATTTACCCTCCGGCACTTCTGGTAGCTGAATGCCAGGGTTATCTCCATTTATACTATATGCTTCTTTGGTTATGGTAATCATGGGGAATCAAAATTTTTAACAAAATTAGCTTATTTAAGTCATAAAGTCAACTTTTGATCGCGCTAAACGGCTCGGGGATCGTCGTGGCTTGAGGTTAGGGGTTTAGGGCTTGGGATGGCGGTTTTGTGTCTGGGGCGCTCCCCGATCCTGGGGTTGCTAAACGGCTCGGGGATCGTCGTGGCTTGAGGTTAGGGGTTTAGGGCTTGGGGTGGCGGTTTTGTGTCTGGGGCGCTCCCCGATCCTGGGGTGCCTACTCTCCATACTTCGCCACCTTCCCCGCCTGCCCAAAGGCGCGGGGCATACCGCGCTCGCCGGTGGACAGCCGGTCGGCGAGGGGGTCGTAGAGGAGGGGCGGGTAGCGTTCGGGGCGCTCCACCCGACAGGTGTCGGCAGCGCAGGCGCGCAGTTGGGCGTATTGCCGCAGCTTTACCTGATGGTAGGCCGCGGCTTCGCCGCTCAGCAAGGTACGCCAGGCCTGACCTATGGGCGACGTCACGGTCACCTGATCCCAATAGCTCGTTACTTCGGCGGCGGGCCGGTTGCGATCGATGGCCAAGCCTGCAAAAAACAGCTTGAGCACACAATACAGCGCCACCGCTCCCAAAAACAACGGATGCGCGCGGTAGCGCCGAAACGTCACCGCCCGCCGCAGCGCAAAAGCCTGCCAGAAGCCTAACCAGGCCAGCAGCGTATAGGCATAGATGAGGTCGATGACCCGCTCGGGCAAGCTGGCGCCCTTGCTCGACCATTGCACCAAGCCCACGCCCAAAGGCAACATCAACGCCAGCATAGCCAGCCACAACCCCGGTCGCGAGGCCGCCGACGGCGACGGCGCCCGCCGATCGCGCACCACCAATATGATCGTCAGCAGCGCCAACGGCAGCATAAAGCCGTCGCCCAGCCAGTCTGTCCAGATGAAAACACAGGCCCCCAGGGTGCGCAGCAGCCATGCGCCGGCGCTCAGCTCGCCGGCATAGGCGTCCATGCGCCCGAAGTTGCCCGGCGCCAACAGCGCGGCCAGCGTAGCTGCGCCTACCATCAACATCACGGCCTGCAAGCGCAGGGGCACATAACCCGAAAACTGGTAGTGTACCCACAGCAAGATCACCATCAGGTTGACGGCCATCAGGCTTATCTCGTTGCAGCCCACCGCCACGACGCCCAGCAGCCACAATGCCAACTGCCGCCCCCAGCCGCCCTTGGCGTCGAGCTCCCCCAGCAACAGCGCTCCAAAGGCTAAACTCGCCACTAAGCCCACCTGATACGTCAGCACGCTGCTCAGCCGATACAGGCTGTCGTACACCCCGCTCAACTGAAACAGGTAGGCCGCCGTAATGACGCCCGCAATGGCGCCCGTCAGTCGGGCCGGATCGCGCGGGCGCAACGCCCGCACCCAGGCGAAAAACGCCGCTGGCAGCGCCAGCGTCGACAGCACAAAGAAGGCGCCAAAGCGCTCAGGGGTATACCACACATCCGTCAGCGCCAGCAGGGCCGTACTCGCATACCTGCCCATCGTCGTGCGGTACCAGTACGCTTGCTCCGCCCAAAACGATCCGCCTGCAAAGCGACCTTCCCAGCCGCCTATCCAATCCCATTCGTGCACGCCCAAAGGGTGGTTGTAAGCGCATAAGGCCAAAAAGGGCAGCAAAGCCAAGGCGGCTAATATCAGGAGTCCGCGCGATAGGGCGCGTTCTATACCGGGCGGGTAGAGGGGGATGGGACGGGGCATGGAGGGGTGTTTTAGTTGGCGTTTTGGTGGGGCTTCGCCGGTGGTTGGGGGTTAGGTATTGAGGGTGTTGAGGGTATTAAGGGTATTAAGGGTATTGAGGGTATTGAGGGTGTTAAGGGTATTGAGGGTATTAAGGGTGTTAAGGGTATTGAGGGTATTGAGGGTATTGAGGGTGTTAAGGGTATTAAGGGTATTGAGGGTATTAAGGGTATTGAGGGTGTTAAGGGCCCGCCCACTTGGGGTGGTCGGTATTAAGGGCCCGCCCACTTGGGGTGGTTTTACCCGGCTGAACAGACGGGCGGGTAAATATTGTGGAGATTATCGGTGTTTTACTTGGCTTGCGGGGGCTTCGCCGGTGGAGCGCCGCTCACCGCTCACTGCTCACTCATGCCGGAGCTTCGCCGGTGGAGCGCCGCTCACCGCTCACTGCTCACTCATGCCGGAGCTTCGCCGGTGGAGCGCCGCTCACTGCTCACTGCTCACTCATGCCGGAGCTGCGCCGGTGGAGCGCCGCTCACCGCTCACTTCCACTCACCTAAATCTGGCGCCATTCAACTGCTGATATACCTCTCTTCTCCCGTGAGAAATTAATGCCTACGGCTATTTTTGAGCGGCTATCCAATTGGTAAGGGGCCAAGTATCCTTTGTCAATGATTTGCTGGATAGCCAAAGACGTATTTTGCTCCAGCTTAAATTCAAAGGCATAGATATGAGTAGCTGTTTGAACTAAGGCATCGCAACGGCCCAATGCGCTATGTACTTCGCTTTTAAGGTAAGAACTCAATAAGCTAAAGGTAAGATGTACCAGCGCATGGTAATGCAATGCTGTGGCCTCACGCCACAGGTCGTAGGGTATTTGGGCAAAAACGGCATTGATGATTTGTACAACTTGCTCCAGATCATTCTTCTCCAGCGCCTCGCGCAGTTGGAGCACGGTGGGTAACCCGGAGCTTTCGTGTTGATGTTGATATACAGCCAGCAGTAGCTGCTCTAAACTTGTGCGAACTTCCTGGTTTGGATAATCCAACTTGCACCAACCTTCAGGAACGTTAAGTGTGGCGATACTTAGATACCCTGTTTGAAACAGCACGGCCTGTAGGTCCATGTGTTCTTCGTCAAAATTGTTCAATGCTAATAAAGATACAAATGCTTCAGGATCCCACTTGAAGCGCCCCTGCCGGTACATCATTTGTACTAAAAACGTAGGCGTACCCGTCTCAAACCAGTAATTTTGTAGCGATTTGCTCTTCAAAAAGCGCAATAGCGAAAAAGGATTGTATACCCGATTTTGCCCATCCCACGAGTAGCCGTTGTACATCTGCCTGATCTGTTGGCGAATGGTGGGCGCTTCCGCTTCCATCTGGTCGAGCATGGTTCCAAACTGCTGCTCCAACTCATCGGGGGTAATACCCAGGAGCGTGCTGTGCGCCGGCGACATGGTGATGTCTTCTAAGTTATTCAAATCCGAGAAAATACTCACTTTTGAAAACTTGCTCACGCCGGTGATGAGGGCAAACTCTAAGTGCGGATCCGCATCTTTAAGTATGGCGTAAAATTGCCTGAGTATCTCGCGGTTGTGCTTGGCCTGCTCCGGTTTTTCTATGTAGTCGATAATGGGTTTATCGTATTCGTCAATCAGCAGCACAACCCGGCCTCGTTTTTGCGCTAACGTTTCCAGCAGTTCGCGAAACTGGTCTTTCAATTCCCGGCTTTCCAGCCTAAGACCGTATGCCTCCGCAATGCGCTCTATTTCTTTCGATAAAGCCGCCGCTAACCCCAGTTGATGATAGTTGACGGAACTGAAAGCCAGATGCGCCACCGGATACCGCCTGCTCCAATCCCACTGCCGCTCAATCCATAAGCCCTCAAATAATGCTTCGCTGCCTTGGTATATCTCCTTGATCGTAGCAACCAGCAGGGACTTACCAAAACGCCGCGGACGCGATAGGAAATAGTATTTTCCCTCCGTCAGCAAACCATAGATATGCTTCGTCTTATCTAAATAATGATACCCCTGCTCGCGAATTTCGCGAAAGTCTTGTATTCCAATCGGGTATTTTAATGGCTTCATAGAGCAAAGATAGGGGTTTTTGTTTGGGGCCACGCCGCTTATCATCTTCTCTTTCTTACACCCTGCGCGGCGCCGGGCTGTCCGCTATTATGGCGCCCCTCCTTAGGTCGGGTCGCCATACCGCTCCCATCCCTTGTCCGGGGCCGATGGCATAGCTTGGCGTTTTGGTGGGGCTGCGCCGGGGAGGTACCTACTCCGCGCATACCCAATAAACAGGTATTGATTTTTTACCCTTGCGGATAGGGGCCGCTATGGGATCAAACGCTAATGATACGTCGTAGTAGATACAGGCATATCGGCTAAGCGCTATCACAGGCGGATCTATACAGATGAGCCCCTGCGCACAAATTTGCTGCCAGATGTCGCGGCCTTGCCAGTATCGATTGCGGTAGGCCTCATAAGCCGGGGCGCCCAATAGCCAGCCGGCAGGGAATAGTTTGCCGACGGCTTCAGGGGAATGATTGTACAAGGATAAGCCGCCTTCATAAGGAAATGCGCTACCCCTCACGACGATCTTACCTGCCGGATGGGCATTGACCCAGGCCTGCGCAGACTGATGATCCGTCCGCAGTTGCTGATTTTCACGTATGGCTGCCCTGATGTCTAAGCCTTGGAGCAGCAGGATTAGAACAATGAGCAGGCTGGATACAGGTTTTGAGGCCCAGGGGCGAAGCGGAATAAAGGCCAATCTTAAAAAAGCAAAGGCGCTGAGTAAGGGCAAAAATACCCGATCAGGCAGGCGCGCCGCTGTACTGAGTGCCAGGCAAATGCCGATTAGTGAAAGGAACAACAGCCCTAATGCAGGACTTTTGAGGTTGCCTGCCAGCACAAACAGGAAAAGCAAAGCCAGTAGCGTCTTCTTATGGCTGTTGAATACGATCAACATACCGGCTACGCCTTCGGCGAGCGAGCGGGTTTGATAGCGGTCTTGTGCCATTTGGGCAAGATTCGCAGGGCTCATACGGACGCCATCTACCCAAAACCAGTTTTTGAGCAGTTGCAGTGTAGCCGCCTCACCGGCATGGGTTGTATCAGGCTGGGTATGCGGGCCATTGACAAGGATGTCTATGTCTCTTTGATGAGAAAATACCTCGGGATTCCGGCGTTGAGTTCGATAATAATGGTTGTCTGCTAAGCGGATGATGCCGACGGCCATCAAGATAAACACCAGCCAGCCCAGCCGTTCCCATTGCCTGGAGGGCCAGGCCTGAAACAGCAACATTGGCCCTGCCAATAAGGCTAAGCCCCATATCGCCGGATGTCTCAGCAACGAAGCCAGCAATAAAAGGCCCGAAAATAAGAGCTTACGGGCAAGGGGCAATTTCCCGGGAATCGATAATGCGGTAAGTCCGGCTAAACCTAAGGTAAAAGCCACATTGGTGTACTGAGGTTGTAGCAGTAAAGGCAAAAACGAGAGGTAAATAGCTAACCCAACGACTACAAGGGCAAAGCCGGAGTATCGACCTGCCCTCAAAGCAAAATAGCTGCTCGTGCCAATGCCCGATAGCAGCCCGACGTACATGGCCGCCACATAACCGTTTAGCCAGGGCGCAGCCCGATACAACCCAATCAGCGCATTACCCAGCCAGTGATGAATAAAAATTAAGGCGGCATCTGACGAACCATATAGTTGCCCGGATACTACGGCCATCATCATGGGGTCGTCGTTGGTGTTGAACGCCGGCGGAAAGAGGAGTATATAACCCGCCAAGGCTAACAGCCCGCCAAATATTAGAGCGATTGTTCGCTTTAAGGGTATGGGTTCGTTCAAATCAGGCGGTATTGGGGGCTTTTTTAGCATTAACAGGCAGACTAAGTCTGCGGAAGAGGATACACTTCTCATCAAAGGATAACCTCCTGCCAGCGCACATCCGGAAAAGGCAAAAAGGGTGCAAAAAAACGTCCATGTCTGCTGTATAAGCCTTTTATCAACAAGGATTTGGAATTGTAGTAGGCCCTGCTTTGAGTCGGCGGCGGCGTTTGCCAGCGGATATCGGCTTTGAGGCGGGCTGCGCCAACGGGCTGGTTTTGATCATCTAAGGCGATCCAAAGGGTGTCGGGATCTAAGAGCAACCAGCCCTTGCGGGTATACAATTCTGAGAGGGCATGGCTTTGCGCCCTTTTCGACAATAACAAACTGGCTTTTGAACGGGCGTCGGGCGATACAAAAGCGCTTATGTGTCGGTTGGGGATATGCAGGAAAACAGCTATCTTTTCTATCAGGTAGCTTCTGTCGAAGCATAAACCCGACTGGTGCTCGTACATTTGTCGAGGAGCGCGGCTTTTACCTTCGGGTATACCGCGCCCCGGCGGGTTATGGCTTAAAACAGCGCGCTGAATGCTCTGTATGAGTTTTAATTGTTGCCCATAGCTGAGTGAATCATAGGGGATTTCAGATAGTTGCTGCGCTTCAATGGGCATCAGGGCTAAGTAGCGACTCAGGTAGATTCGATCTTCCTGGGTTAGCGCTTTAGACACATTGTTCCAGGCTAAAAACAAGGCGATTAGCGCTATGGCAGCAAGGCTTTTAATCATAAAAGCGACTGCAATACTCGTACCAGGCCGGCTTTTCGCATATCGGCCGGCCCTGATCGATGAGTTGGCTGCGCAGGGCCAATTGTTGCTTGCCCAATTGGTGGTCTAAACCATAGCCGAAAGCAATCAGTAGCCCTACGATTCCGGCAAGCGCCCAATGCCGGCTCCAACGGAGCAGAGGGGCCGAACTACTTAGGTAATGGGCATAGGCGCAGGCGAAAAGCGGCAAAGTGGGGATGAGGTAGCGAAGCCCCAGCACTAAGCCTTCTGCCCAATGGTCGTGGTTGCCTGCATAGCCGTAGGTCAAATGCAACCCCAGGTACAAGCCAAGCCCCAACCGCCAACTGCCTTGCCAGGGGCCCTTGTATCGCCAGGCAACCCAAAGGCCGCCGGGGAGGAACACCAGCAGCCCCAATAGGTACAAAGGTAGGTTGGCGGGCACATTCAATATCGAAAAGCCGACGCCCGGCGCTTTGAGGTAAAACGGATCGCCATAAGCCCACCAAGCCGTAAACAACCGCACGCATAGCGCCAGCGCGAATCCCGACAAGGCCATAAACCCGGTTACCCGGTTGCGTAAGCCGAATACAACCAGCCAGGGCAATACCAATAAGAGGTTGGCTTCGCGGAAAAGTACAACGAGTCCTGCGCAAAATCCGGCTGCAAAGGCGGGCAGCGCAGCGGGCTTTTCCCACAACCGCAAACAAGCAACCACCCATAGCGACAGCATAAGCAGGCTGGGTATTTCGCTCATGAGGTGCCGACTTATAACGATGGCCGGCGGAAAGGCAAGGACACATAAGGCCGCTGCTTCGGCCTGCCACAAGCGGCCCATGCTTCGTCGGAGTAGTAGCCAACTGCCCAGCCAGGCGAGCAAAATGACGCCAAAAGCGCCTTGCGGCCCGCCTATGCCGATGCCGGGCGCCAACCACAAAGCCGTACCCATCGGGTAGTGTTTGGGGATATAGCCAGGCCATGCAGCAGCCAATGGGGTTTCTGTATACATGCCGCCCTCCGCTAAGGCTAAAGCTTGCTCGTAGTAGGCCTTTTCATCGGCAATGACTAAGCTTTGCGGGAGCGTCATACACCAAAGGAGTATAACCCAGGCGCTTAGCCCTAATCCAGCTTTAAAGGGCCAATAGCTCGGCATACAAAGCCGCATATTGCTCTGCCACCGTCTCCGGCTGGTAGCGCTTTATGTTTTCAAATCCTTTATCGATCAGTTCTTCCCGGTAGGGCGCGTCCTGGATGACCCGCAGTACGCCGGCCCGGATGCTGCTCACCTCGAAGGGGTCGACGAGGAAGGCCGCGCCGCCGGCTACTTCGGGCATGCTGCTGCAATGGCTGGTAACTACCGGCCGGCCTACGCTTTGGGCTTCGAGTATGGGCATGCCAAAGCCCTCTAAGGTAGAGGCAAAGAGCAGTAAATCGCAGTGGGCATAGGCGGTTTTTATTTCTTCGTCGGTGAGGTTGTAAGCGTTTTCATACCGGATTTGATGGCGCTCCAACAGCTTTTTTTCCTCGGGCCTTAGCTTGGCGATGATGTGCAAGGTGCAGTCGACGCCTGCCAAGGCTTCGATATGGCGGGCTAAATTTTTATTGGGAGCTGAGCCAATGTGCAATATGCGCGGATTAGCTTTGGGGAAAGGCCGCGGCGACGGCTCAAAAGCGGGGGGAATAACGGTAGGAATAACGCGTATTTTTTCGGCCGGGCAGCCCGTAAAGCGCATGACCTCGGCTTTGGTGGCTTCTGATACAGTGGTTACATAGCGCGCCCTACGCACCGGTAGGTCGAGCCAAAACCATTTGAGAAACAATCGCGCCAAAGGATTGGGATGGCGCATAAAGCCACAGTCGTGAATGGTGAGGAGGGTGCGACGGCCCGGCAGGGCCAGCGCAATGAAGTGAATATCGCCGGTGATGTGGTTGATCTGAGCGCGCTCCCGCCAGGCTTCCCGGCAGAGCTGTAGTCGGGGAAGAATGCCTATGCTATGATGGGTCATTTCATACCATACGGGTTTAGGTACTTCCCATTTTTCAAAATAGGGCCAAGTGGCTCTAAAAGATCTTTCTATACTAAAATTGCCGCCAGGATGGGGTTTGCGAAAGAACCACTTGATCATGAACGGAAACATAAGGGCTGCTTAAGCCGGATAAAAATGGTTTGGGCTATTGATATAGGTAAACAGCGCCCAAGGACAAAAAAATTTTCTTTAATGAAAGGGTTTAATTGAGTAATCAAATTATGCTTCTGATTTATGCGTCGCTCGTGACTTGTTTGAGTTCGATTTTTTTCTCAATGTTCTTGGCGGTCTTGGGGGCCGGCGGGGCCAATGGCCTTAGTGAATCGATCGCCGTACTCATGGGCTACTACCGTTTTTAGGTTTGTGCCTGGCGGTGCGTTTTGCATCTTTTGGCGTACCTCCAGCACATTGGCATCTACCAGGAAGCGGAACCAGAAGCCTTGTAATACATGGAAAACCAAACCTTCTTTTCCATCCCTAAACCCGCCTTTGAGGAAGAAGCGATAAAAAAAATATAAAAAAGCCCTTAAAAAAAGGGGGGCGCGCTGAAAAACGCGGCTTTTGAGCCAGCGCCGCCGCTCGATGGGCGTACCCCATAAAGAGGCTTTGACCTCGCCGGTCTCCTGGGTGCGGGCTACGGTTTCTATGGCCTCGAATAAAGCCCAACGGGCATGCGACTCGGTGAAATTTTTGAGGGTATCGGTCACCGTATCGATGATGTCAATGCCTGGCGGAAGGGTTTGGGTAGGGCCATCGACTACAAAATGCTGGTCGTAGGCCTTGTCTTCGCATCGGCCCTTGTCCTGGCGGTAAAGACGCAGGTGGTAGTTGGGATAGTGGCCTCCATAGCGAATCCAGCGGCCCATAAATAGCGTGCGCCGGCTGAACATATACCCATCCGGAGCAGCCTCCGGATCAAATTGTTGGTTGAGCCATTGTACCATTTCGGGCGTGAGCCGTTCGCCGGCATCGAGGTGGAATACCCAGGGCGTATGAAACGGGTTGTTGGCCTGGGCCCAGTTGCGCTGCCGGGCATAGTTCTCGAAAGGATGCTGTAAAAAAGGGATACTCCTTGCTTCCAACAAACGCAGGGTACTGTCGGTAGAATAAGAATCGACGGCAAAGACCGGAGCGTTCACGCCCTTGAGGCTTTCGAGTAGGGCAGGCAGATTTTTTTCCTCGTTAAAGGTCAGCAGAATGAGGGTGAGCGCTTCCATAATGTGAAATTATGGCTTGGCCAATGATTGATAAGCAAGCAGGTATTGCCGGGCTACCGACTCAGGCGAGAAATCGGTGCGCACACATTCAGGGGCCTTTGCGCGTATGGCTGCAAGCGCAGGGCGAGACTCGTGGATGCGCTGAAGTTGTTCCTTTAGGGCTTCAACGGTAGGGGCGCAAACCCAGCCTAATCCTTTTTCGGCCACGTATTCGCTCAGGCCCACTTGGTCGGTGAGCAGCACAGGGACGCCTACAGCTAAGGATTCCAGCACCACATTGGCAAAGTTTTCATTGCGGGAGGGTAGCACCATCAGGTCAGCTTGGGCTAAGTTTTCGTATTTGGCCGGGCCTTCCATCCATCCCAACCAATGCAGCCGGTCGGCTATGCCCAGCTCGATGGCCCGGTTTTTTAGTTCGGCTTCGTAGTCGAGCTCGCCGGCGCCGACCAAGGTCAATTCCCAGGAGAAAGGCAGAGCCGCCAAGGCCGGAAACAACAGGTCAAGTCCTTTTTTGGGGTGGATGCGGGAGAGGAAAACCAAGCGGAGCGGGCCCGAGGTAGCTGCAGCGACGGAAGGGCTATCGGGCAGCCCAATGAGGTTGGGGGCGATGAAGTAGGGCCAGCCTGGCAGCAGGGCCAAGGCTTCGCGGGCCTCTTGCCCGGAAGTGGCGTGGAGTACGGTTTTGCGGAGCAGCCGACGCCCCAACAGTTGGTGAAATACGGCCTTGAGCTTCGCTTTGCTGCTTGCGCGCCCATAATGGCTGAGCATACCCCGAGGCGATAAAACCGGCTTTACGCCCCGCAGCCAACAGAAGAGTACGGCGGGCATGGCCACGAGGTTCCACCAGGAATGGATGTGGACGACCTCATAGCTGCGGACGCTGCGCCAGAGCTGCGCCAGCAGGGTAGGGGAGAAGTGGCTGTGATCGCCCGTCCAGCGGGGGTAGTAGCGTACGCTCACCCCGGCTACCCATTGGGGAAGGCCTGCCGCTATGGCCAACTCCTCCGGGCCGTTGGCGGTGGTGGTTAGCACTTCAACCCGGGCGCCTAAGCGGGCCTGGGCTTCGGCCAATTGGCTGACGGAAAGGGTAGGGCCGCCGTAGATCCAGGCGGGTTTGTAGGAGGGGGTGAGGTGGAGGATGTACATTAGCCCGGCGCTAAGGTGGAATGGCGGGGAGATTTTTGGAAAAGGAAACGCAGCAGCATGGGGTAAAAAAACCGCTGGATAATGAATATATTTACCAATACGGCCATAAGGACACCGCCTACGAGTTTGTTGCCAGAGCGCTCGATGACCTGAAATTCAATGAGTATGGGGATAATAGCGCCTATGTTGAGTAATAAGGCCGGACCTTTAACGGATAGAAAATAACGATAGACGCCCCCTAATAGTATACCTAAAAAAACAATAGGAAGCCAAAAAAAGTAGCGGCCAAAATCGACATAGCTTTCAGCTATATAGCCTATACTGATGGAGGTGCCTTCTGATAATAAACTCCACTTAACCCCGGTATATAGACGAGCACGGGCAGAGTCGTCAATGATTTCTTTGTTAGGGAATAAAATACGGGGCGTAAAGACGTGGGTAATGGCGCTGTACCACAATTTTCCTTTTTCGTAAGGCGTCTGAGCGGGTACATAATCAACGCAACGCTGAATCATTTGGGTGTACTGTAGCCGATCTAGCGCAATATTCATATTGGTTTTGTAAGCGACATTGTCAAAATCTTTGATAAGTCTGCCTAGGTATTCCAAAGCTTCACCCGAGGATACTATTACGGCTTGGGACTTAACTTCCTGTCCTCCCCTCAAAAAGAATCTATAATTTTGTTTCACACCCGTCCAAACTACGAAGATAGAAAATACAGAAAAGGCCAGTATCCCTCCCATAATCAAGGTTGAAGTTTTTATCTTGTAGCGTATGGTTAAAAAAACTATAATGGAGATAAGTAAAACTTCCCGAAATTGAGAAAAATAGCCTGTAAAGCCTAAGATAAATTCGAGTAAAAATATACCTATGACAATGGTTTGATAGCGTTTTTGTTGAACAGAAGCCAGAACCAAAACCACGTATAGCGCCCATTTGAACCCTTGAAGACTATAAATGATTTGCGCCAATCCGCCTATTCTTATAGGGTTTAGCAGCGGAAGCATCAAAAGGGCTGTCAGGTAGGCGATGAGCGCTTTATTTAAATTGACATTGAGCAATAGCTCGGTAAGCAGTTGTCTGTTGAAACGGGTCTTTCTTAAAAAAATACCGCCAACCCAACTGAAGACCAACAGGGCGGTGAGGGCCATAAAAGCAGCAAAGGCAGCATTAGGGGATTGGTCAAAGTCATTGATATAGGCGCCTTCTAAGTTGGCCTGTAAAATACGGGTAGCAGATTGTAGCCATTGCGTGGATACGCCGATGAAAAAAACGGGAGGCTGGCCCGGCAGCCATAACCGATAAAAAATGATTATTTCAACTAAAATCGCATAACAGGTTAAGTGGGGATTTGCAGAAAGCAAGGCTGATACAATCAGACAAGCCAAAAAAACCTTTACCGATAAAGGCAAGGTTTGATATGAAGCGTATTTACCCTGATAAGCAGGGTAGAGAGTCGGTAAATAAGGTTCGAGCTTGTTGGCTACCGTATTGTTCATGCCATCGCGTTCGTAAACGCGTTTACCTGAGCGGAAAATGCCCAGGGAGCTATGCAGGTTTGTATGCTTTGGGTGTCACAAGGCAAAGCTTTCAAGAGGCTGCAAAGCCCTGCTATTAATGCTTCTTTATCCGCGGAAGCCATGGTTAACCCAGCAGGAAGACTGTTGGCTAGGTCTATGGCGCAACCTACTTTGTTGCTTACAACAACTGGCCTGCCACAGGCTTGGGCCTCATTTACCGCCAGCCCCCAGGTTTCTCCGGGGCCTTGAGAGGGCAGGCAAAGTACGTTGCCCAATCGATAGACGATGGGCATCAGGGATTGGTTTTGAAAACCAATAAAATGCACGTCTGTTCTCTGGGCCGCAGCTTGTTTGAGGGAGGTTTCCAATTGGCCGCTGCCGGCGAAAATGAGTTGGAGATGAGCTAAGCTTTCTCGTTCCGCTTTTAGGGTTTGGAAGGCATCTAATAGCAGATCAGGCGCTTTTTTGGGCTCCAATTTACCGGCGAATAAAATGACAAAGTCATCGTCGGCTATGCCCAACTCGCGGCGCCAGCTCAAGGCGCGACTTTCATAGTTTTTCTCCGGCCCGTCGGCAAAACGGTCGTTATCGACGGCATGGGGGGCAAAACGCAATTGCTGGGGTTTTAGTCGGTGGGCTTCAAAGTAGCGCCGATTTTGGGCGCCTACATAAAAAGCCAGGTCGACATGCCGGTATACCCAGCGCAAGAAGCAACGACGCAGCCATTGGCGGGGGCCGGGTTGCTCGTCCAATAAAGTAGAGTCGCCCCGAAACCAAACGGGGATTTTGCCTTTAAAGTGCCGCATTACGGCCAAATGGCCGGGCGGGTTCCAGCCATACACTAAAATGGCTTGGGGTTGCCATTGGGCGATGGCCTCGATCAGGGCCTGGTTTTGGGTCTTACGACCGGCAGGCTGAAATTGGTAGTCGTAACCTTCTAATAGGGGAATATCCCAGCTTACGTTTTGGCCAAAGCCGCTATCGTAAAGCGTTTTATCGGGGGAGCGGGTGTAAAAAACCAGAGGATGTACGATACCTCCCTGCTGAAGCAGCCTAAAAACAGGGGCGTAATATTGTATCGGGTGGGTGAGGAGGATGGCGAGGCGTTTCAAGCGTTAGAGGCCACTACCTGATTAAAAACATCTACCTGCGCCCGGGTTTTAGCCTGAGCCAAATGGGGAGCGAAAGCAGTATGATTAATTTGCGGCGTGCGTAGTCCTTCATCCAATACCATCAACCATTGCCGGTATAAACTTTCTGCCTGATTTTCGTCTTGGTCGGGGTTGTCGTTAAAAGTGATGACCGGACCACTTCCGACCTGTTGAAGGATGGCCGCAGCGCTACTCTGCTCGTGGAAGACGGATAAACAAGGCCTTTTGGCCAAAATGTAGGGATATATTTTGGAAGCCGTATACTGCGGATCATCAGAACCGGGAATCAACAACAAGTCAGCTTCGGTAAGCAGCCGGAGCGCTTGAAAATAGGGGAGCCGGTCGGGTATTTCCTGTACATAATTGCCTAAGCCCATTTCTTCAGCTACCGGAGCGAGGGTGGGTTTTCCTTGACCCTGAGGGGCATAACTGGTACCCCAAAAGAAAAAACGCAGGGAAGAAAACAGCTCGGGTTGGCGGGTCAGGCCCATTTGGAAGGCCTGAAACACCAGTCGGATGGCCCGCTGCATGTCGTGGCCGCCCCGGCCTACGTAAACAACACTTTTTTGACCCGGCGCCAACTCGAGGGGCGTAGTCGGCGCCTGTCGGGCTATTTCTATATCGGCTTCAAAGGCGCCAAAGGTGATGGTATGGCAGCGCTCGGGTTTTAGCCAGGGGTAGCGGGCGCAAAGGGTATGGTTGTAGGCTGCCGAAACAGCTATGATGGCAGCTACCCGCCGCATGGCTATGGGCTCCAGCCATTTGTTGAGGCGGTAGGAAAACCAGTACTTGGGCGGTTGTTCAGCTTTGGGTTTGTTGAGGTAATAGTCGGAATACCAGGGATCCTGCATGTCGACGACGTAAGGTATCCCAAAGTGTTTACGCCAGTAGTTCCCCAAAACGAGTATAGGGAACTGCGTGGTAGAAAAAAAAATCAAATCGAATTTTTCCGTTTGCAGGAGTTGGTTGACCTGACACCAGTAAAACCATAACGAACGTAAACCAAGGCTACCCAAACCAAACTTACGGGTGATGTGGGTAGAAAAGGCGCCTACCCGAATGATACGTACTCGGGTGGGAATGCTTTGTAACAATAACTCATCTTGCGCTGCTTCTACCTCGACTGGGTCTACGCATACCACTGTTGGTTCCCAGCCATATTCCCGATAATAAGGTAAACTTTGCCTTACACGGTGCATATCAGCGCCGTTGATGGGGGGGAAATGGGGGGAGATGATGAGGAGTTTTTTCACTACAATTCGCGCAATCGATCTTTTAATTGATGGGCAAGGTTAACAATAGAAACCCCACTTTGAGCTACCTCAAGCACATCTTCACGGATCGTGTGGAGTGCTTCTGATTCGAAGCCTGTTCTTTCTACAAAATCTGCTAGTTCTTTTACATTTTTACAGGTAACAATTCCGCCTTTTTTCCAATGATATCCTCTATTTCCAAAAGGAGTACTCACGATTGGAATACCCCAATTAATACCCGTTGCTAATTTGGTACTTGCTCCCCGGGAAAGGTAAAAAACGGGGTTTAGGAAAAATGCCCACCTACGTGCAACATTATCCAAATCTCCATCATTTAAGGCGCCAAGATAAGAGACAAAAGGGAATTCCTTCTCCAGTGCTTTTCCTTGTTCTGCCCCATTTCCCACCAGTTCTATGCGCAATTTAGTTCTATTTTTTGCCAATTCTACACAAAGTTGTCGAATTCCCTGCAAATTGGGAAGGTGATTGAGCGTTCCAACAAAACCCAATAATCCATATTCAGGTTCCCAATTTAAAGGATGAGGATTGAAAACCCTGGGGACGAAAAAATTGTTGCGGATACCCATCCACTGATTGATATTCCCTTCCTCTTGAGAGAGAGACAACATGAGATCAACGTCTTTTCTAAAGTACTCAGACTCTGCAACAAGGAGTCTACCTAAGCGAAGTTGTCGGATTAAGTTTTTAATCGGATTACTCCTTAATTGAACTACTTCATGTAGAAAATCTCCTGACTCGTTCCCATGTGACAAAACAATTGTTTTGATATTCGGATGATCTTTTTTGATTAGTGGAACAAAAGGCAATAGGTTAATTTGATTTAAAGCTAATAGTCCGATATCTTGTCGATCTATTAATTGGTTGATAATGCGGGTATCTTGGAGGTAATCATAATGATGAAAAACATCGAATCCCAGTTTGATCAATAAACGATTCCAATAACTACGCGTACTTCGAATGGGGTGGATAATAATTTCGTATTGGGTTTGTCGGAGCAGACTTAGGTATTCAGCCGTACATAATTGTACTCCTCCTTTGATCGGCGCATCTAAATAACTGTGATCAGAAAGAAACAGTATCTTATCCAAGTGCTAAATATTTACAAGAGCTGACGATAAAGCCTTTCATAATCTGCCACAATTTTATGGGCAGAAAAGCGCTTCAAAAATACTTCTCTCACGATTGTTCTTGAAATGGCAGAAATTTCACCTACGGCATTTATCATTTCACTTAGGTCATTCGCAATAAATCCGGTTAGTCCATGATCAACTACTTCCCGTACACTGCCCCGGGCCATGCCAATCACTGGGGTGCCGCAGGCCATTGCCTCTGCCATAACAATACCAAATGGTTCATTCCACAAAATAGGCATCAAAAAAGCTTTGGCTCTTCCAAGTAAAATATTCTTTTGAGCGTCATTAACTGGGCCAATGTATTGAATTTGATCTTGGTCAATGAATGGTTGGACTTGTGTTTTGAAATAGTGCTGGCTTTGAGCATCTATCGGCACATTTCCAGCTATGATCAGTCGATGCTGGGTAGACTTTGCAATTTCAATGGCTAGATGGGTGCCTTTTACATGCTCAATGCGCCCCAAAAACACCAAGGGGCCATCATCACCTACCTTTGGATTGAAGTCGTAACTATCCGACGGAACTCCATTGTAGATGGAAAAAGCAGAGGCATAAGGTCGTATCTGTGCTGCAATGTATTCACTACACCCCGTAAAAGTCAGGGTACCTGGTTTAGACCATTGCATAGCACAGCGAATACCGCTAATGGTGGGTTCTCGTTGATAACTCATTAGTTTAGGGATACGCCAAGGCAAAATTGGAAGTAAATAAGCCAAACGCCCAAAAGAGTGTACCAGATCATATTGCCCTCGCGCCAGCTCGCGGGTAATGATCCAAGTGTTGCGCAGGGTGTCTCTTGGATTCTGCGGGCGTAAGCCCACGTAGGGGACTAAGCGTGCGGGTACTACCGAATCGGGGTGGGCGAACAACGTAACTTCATGCCCGCGTTCGACTAAACCTCGAACCAGCATATCAATGATGCGCTCAATACCGCCATAGAGCTGGGGAGGTACAGGGATTTCAGGATCGGCGGTGATAGCGATTTTCATTTGTTTATCCACATCTTAAATCGTTTGGTAAGTTTCCATCCAAAAAATTTTGAAAAAATCTTTGTGTATCCACCACTTGGAAAAGGAAAGTCACTCCCACCATATCCAACTATTTTTTTTATGCATATTGTGTATAAATCCATTTGCTTTGGGTAAAATTCATAGGCCCAAAGTTGAAATACATTAGCGGCAATTCTGAGTGTTGTTCTACTTCTCTCTATCTTATGAATCGCGTCAATGGCAAGAGAAATGGATAAGAGAGCAGATTCGTAAGCCTTTCGAGATTTCTGACCTGATAAGGATTGAGAAATCCCTGAACGGTAGTATAAAATAGCATCTTTACAAAAAATTACCTGTTTGGTATGAATAAGCACGCGGGTAAAAAACTCAAAGTCGTTGATTAATGAGATTCTTTCATCCCACAAACCACTTTTATTTAGAATTTTCCTGGGAATCAGCCATAAAGCGCATTGCATCATATTGTAATTATTACTTAACGATTCTTTCCACCAGTCAATAGATGGCATTGTTCTCCAGACTTTCTCAGGATTGAGCTTAAAAGTATTGAGATCATTATCATAGAAACGTCCCCACTTGGCAGATGCAATACAATCGTCTAATCCTTGAAGCGCTTCCACTTGAGATTTTATGAAATTAGGAGACAAAATATCATCTGCATCAAAAAATTTGATATAATCACCTTTTGAATACTGAAAGGCATGGTTATTAGCAGCGCTTTGTCCACTGTTTATTTGGGTTATTATGTGTATTTTATGCGTATATTGGTTAAGTACATCAGCAGTATTATCAGTAGATCCGTCATTTACAACAATAACTTCGATATTAGGATAGGTTTGAGCGAATATCGATTCTAATGCATCGCCAATATGTTTCTCAGCATTGTAAGCCGGTATAAGAATAGATACCAATGGTGTATTCATTAGGCTTTTCTTAAGTAAGGCTTAAAAATTCGTATCATAGATTCTCTCAGGCGAATTGCTAAAAATGGATTGATGCGACAAATTAGAGTAAAAAAGACATCTTGGTCTTGGGGATATTTGCAATTTGTGAGCTGACTAGCGAGCTCAACACACTGATCAGCTGTGATATAGTCATTACAGGCTGCGGCTGACCCGGAAGCTTTCCATAGCTTGGAACTAAGCTCTTTCGGATATTTATTTCCTATTATTTTAGCTGCTTTCGCTAGTACTTCATAGTGAGCTTGAATACATTTGAGCTGATTAGATGCCGACATTGAACCGCCTACTCGATAATTAATAATGGATACTTCTGATTCTGCTGAAAAACTAAGACCATGAATAGCTAATTTTATATGAAATGCTACATCTTCGTTATATAATACTTTTGGATCAATATCATAACCTCCAACTGCCAAGATTTTATCTTTTTTATACAATCCACAAAAAGGATTGATCTGTTCCAGAATAGCATAGGCTATCGGATCTTTTTCCAATCTTTCCCGTTCAAAATGGCGAAGCATTAAAATCTCATTGGTATCATTATCTCTCCATTCATAATCAAACAATACCACATCAGGACAATCTTTTTGACTCATCCATCGATGAGCCAAGCGAGTGAAATTGGGCATTAGTTCATCATCAGCATCGTGAAAGTGGATCCATTTACTTTTTGCAAATTGAGTAAGTCGGTTTTTACCTACTGAGCATCCTACATTTATATCTCCTTCAACAACAGTTACACCTAAACTTTTGGCTATTTCGGCGGTATTATCTGTACTACAATCGTTGTATACGAGAATTTCATCAAAGGGAATTTCTTGTTTTTGAGCAGAAGCAATTAACCGAGGTAGACACCAGGAAGCATTATAAGCTGGAATACAAAGAGCAAGTGTATACATAGAAAGTATTGATTAACAAAAATTTAATTAAAAATAGTTCATCGTTTAGAAATGGACTTATAATTTTATTCTTTTATAATAGAAGTCGACTAAAGACTTAGGCAAAGCTTGTAATACTTTTAGTTTATAATAGTATGAGTGCTTGTTCTCTATGATCATCTGGAGGTGATAAAAAAAACTTTTAAGCAAATTCACCCTATTGGCCTCTCGTACGCCTGTTTTATTGAACCACTGTTTAATTCCTCCGAAATGACTTCCTGCTCCATATTGAACTTCAACGGGTTCATAATATTTCACACCACTATTCTTGAGGATGTTTCTAATGTTTTCAACCTTATGCCTCTGAGAAGGAATTTTTAAGGCGTCAAAGTCAATAAGTAGATTAGATATCTTGTATAATTGCTTATTGTCAAATAAATCCTGAATAATATCACATTCACTACCTTCGCAATTTAATTTCATTATTACTACATCAGTATCGAATATTTCGTTTTTGAAAAAATCTGCGGCACTTCTAAAATTACATAATTCTGAATCAGCATAACTGTAGTCTCTCATTTTATTTGGTTGATGGGCAATGTGATCTTTATAAATACTTGCTCCTTCAGAACCAGGTTGGTAAATTTCAATATTCCCATTTTTATCTGACAAGCCGTAATTACAAACTATGATTTTGGAATTATTGCCATACTCCTTCATTATGGATTGATAACATTTTCGTACGGGTTCGAATGAAATTATTTTATCAAAATTATAAATAGGATCAAGTGAAGGAGGAATACTCTCACCTAAATGCGCACCAACATCAAGAAACACTTTCATGTTAATTATTTAGATGTAGTTGTAATAATTAAAGATACTTCCGTTTTAGTAGTCTATTTTTAATATAATTAAGCAGATCTCTTAACGGCCACTGATCCAGTAGAACATATCTGTCCGTTTTTATACTACTTGGAAAATAGGCATTGAATCTCCAGTTACTCTTCAGTGAAACGAGATTTATATCTTTAGAAATAGAGTTATATAGACTCTTATTTATATCTATTAAATTTGAGACTTCACAGTAAGTACTAAAGTTAGTTAACTGGGCTAAAGATTGTAAGTGACTCTGGGATTCATTTAATTCAATAGCACACTTCAGTACATTCGTCAATGAATCAGGTTGGCTGGCAGTAAAGATTAAGTTCTCTGGTAAGTTTTCAAGAAGAGAGCTTCCACCTGCTCCCGCACTACAAACTATGGGTTTTTTAGCTTCAATCCACTCTATAATGGTGAGATTAAACATATCCCAAGTACTGGGTACGATACCAAATTTAGCTTTTTGCATCCACTGTCTACATTCCTCTCTGGATTTAGGGCCAAGTGGAATAATTTTTTTACCCCATATACTTGGATATTTATCTTGAAGGTACTTGTTGTATGAGGCATTGTTCTTTTTGTAAGAAGAGTCGCGACCTATCCAGTAAATAGGTATTCCTATATCCTGATTATCTAATGCACGACACAAAATCTCTGCCCCCTTCCAAGCCTGAATTCTTCCTATCACTAATGCGTAGTTTTCAACTGGGATATTTACTTCTGGAGTATTTTGATTTTCTTCATTTATGGATAGTATAGGATAGATGTGTATTATATCTCTTTGGAGTTTTTCTATCCAAAAGTGTTGGTTATTCAGACTATAGGTGACAAGCGTAGGCACTAAAGATAGGGTATCTATCTCCAACAACCTAGTCAAATGTGCATAGAGATCAAAACTCTCTCTAGGGTCATAGTATTCTATTTGCGCAATGCTTCCATGCAGCCTGGTAATCAAATTTTTATGCCCGCTTAGGGCAAAAGGCAAGTAGTTCCATCCCCAATCCGTTGTTTCAATAACATCAAAACCATTACCTTGATCTGCCTGTTCATAGAGCGCCCAAGCAGCCGCTAAATGACCTTGAATTTCTGGCCAAGATGAAAAATGAGAAAAAAGAGGAAGATATTTTTTATATAAATTTGAATTTAAATAATTGATTTCAATCTCTTCCCATTCTACAGGTTTATGATTTTGCTCTGTTAGACTTCCTATTAAAATTCTTATCTCACTGCAATGAGACTTTAAGAGTCTAATATAATGCATATAATAGGTAGCTAAGCCCCCACCAGGATGTGGGTATAATTCTGGAAGCACAAATAATATTTTCATTTTTTAATTATTGCGAAATGGAAATAACTCATAACTAATAAGAGAATTTTTTTTACCTCTTTTTTTTTAAAAAAGATAAAAAAAAGATAGTGATAGTGTGACTTTATTTTTATTATGAGTGAATTTCTATCTTTGTCGTTTAAAAAAGGTAGTATAATTTTAAAACGTTCAATTTGGCTGTATTGATTAAATATATTAGTATTTGATAATCCATTTGCATTTTTTCTATATACTGAATAATGTTTATCGATGTAATATATGTCTCCGAAGGCTTTAAAAATATATTTCAGCTCTAAATCGCCTAAGCGTAGGCGATAATAATCTTTGCTTTTAAACAAAATATCTAGAACACATCTTTGGTTTCGAAAAAAAATTGAAGATGAAGGAAAAGGCAAATTCATAATTTCATTAAAATCTAAGATTTTCATACTAATTGTTGAATTTATGATATTATCTTGAATTACATCTCCTTTTATATTGACTAATTTTGCATTATGCAAGCACATGTTTATATTTGGCTGATTCTCTAAGTGTTCATACTGAGTTTTTAATTTTTTATTATCAATCCAGTAGTCATCACCTTCTAGATAAGCTATATATTTAGAGTTAGTAGAATAAATTAGATCATACCAATTTCTGCTTGGGCCTACATTTTCCCCTTGAAGAATTAGTTTTATGAGATCAGGATATTTTGCTTTATATTCCAATAAAATTTCTCTAGTTCCATCAGTAGAGCAATCATCTGCAATAATAATTTCCCAAGTAAAATCTAATTCTTGCATTAATACGCTATCAATAGCTTGCCGAATAAAAGAAGCGTGATTATATGTAATAACACAAACTGAAAGCAAGGGAGTTCTCATTTATTTACCTTTTTCACACATCAAAAAAATACTAGAACATAATTCTGGATAAATGTGTCCAAGTTCATAACATCCATCCAAATATTCAGGAGATATAATGTCGGTCTGAAGCAATTTATCCCATTGAAAATTTGCCAGCGCTTTGAAAAAGATACCTGATCGATGTACTACTTTAAGCCCAGCTGCTCGTGCATCTCTTTCCAATGTGTCGAGGGTATAGGTAATCTGATGGCCATGCTCCTTTTCGGCAGGTGTAATGGCGGAATTGTGCGAAATTAGGCCCATTTTAACAGCAATTTGCCTGGAAGGCGCATTAGCATTAGGGCATACCAGAAAGAAACGACCATAATCAGAAAGCCATTCCTCATTCACTCTTCTCAAAACGCCTACGGGATTATCCAGATGTTCCAGAACGTGGGTGAGAATGATGTTGTCATATTTTTGGGGTAAAATAACATCTTCAAATAAGTCATGAATTATTTCAACTGATTTTGGTAATAATTCACTTGCTGCCTTTATTGCTTCATCTGAGGCCTCGACACAAGTTATCTGATCAAAATAAGACAGTAGCCTTTGTGTAAAGTCTCCCCGAAATGATCCTAGTTCTAAAGCGTTGCCTGGCTTGAAAAAAGGCTCAAATGACCTGATCATGTATTTATGCATCACATCAAAATCGAAATTGTATGCATATTTATGATCACTTGTATTTTGAGATTCAAGGTTGTAATCTCTTTTTGAGCTCATATATTGTTGTTTTTGAGATTAAGAGACATAGTTAAATAGTGGTTATCACAATCTCTTTCCTGAAAATTCAGTTTAGAATACACTATTTGGGCTGCAATATTACTTTCGTGCACTTGGAGATCAAGCGTTACAAATCCATTTTGTTGTGCATACTCAATACAAGATTTCAGTAATTCGCTTGCAAACCCCATTCCTTTGTAGGCCAATTCCGTACTTACATTTGTTATAAAGCCTTTTTTTGTATGAAAATCGTTAAGATAAGCTGCAACAAGTGCGATTAAATATCCCTCATACCAAATTTCAAAAGTCTTGGCATGATTGCGAATTTTTGATGCATATTCCTGGATATCCACGCTTGTCTCCAAAGGAGGCACAAAAAGGCGATTACAATTGTATAAATGGGTGCAAATATTTTCTAATGAAGCAGTGTCTATGGCTCGATGGAACATAAATTCTTGCAGGTTATTCAAGCACCGCTAGCCCAAAGCCGAAGCGGCCAAATTGATTTCCATTGTACATTAAATAGATATGATCCATAAATTTAAACATATGTGGATAGCACATCATTTCAGCGTCCCAACCTTGTTCTGATAAAGAAATGCCTCCTAGTCTGTCATTTCGTTCCCATTTGATAAGATCCTTGGAATGAGCATAACCCAGGCGGTACCCTCTGTTCGTATTGTTTCTAAAATCAGTGGGCTGCCTGAAGCAAAAGTACATGTGATAGGTATCTCCGATTTTTTCTACTGTTGGCAAAGCCTGGCATTCATTAGTATCAAGGACATCTTGAATAATTGGAATCCCTTCTTCTTTTAACCATGAAATGCCATCAAATGATGTGGCATGGGCAATTTTATACACCCTGGCAGGAGGTTCACTCCCTTGGGCAGGCGCCCAACCCGTTCCGTAGATGTACCACATGTGAAACAAGTCATCAAATCTCTTCACAAAGGCATCTCCCACCAAGACTGGCTCCTTTGGTGAAGAAGACAAAATTGGCCCGTCTCCATATTTTTTAAAGCTTACTCCCAGATCAGTACTAAAAGCCAAACCAATAGATGTTTCAACTGGTACAGATACTCTTCTACTCCATCCACAGGTGTAAGCCATTATTCTATCCCCATCTCGTAAGATATTGATGGGAAAAATACCGTGCTCATCAAAACAGCCTAGTTTTCCAAGCGGGATAACTTCTTTTTGAGAAAGGTTTATGATTTGAAAATTTTCATCAAAATCTACATAAGCAATGTGGCTAAGATATTTGCCTGTATTTACTTCTTTTTGTCTAGTTGAAAAATAGACCCTGACATAATCATCAAAGACCAATGCTTGAGGCGATTGAGCAAATTCAAAACATCCATTGACCAGTTTGAAATTGGTTGGATCAAATATTTTACCTTTTTTTACCCATTTCATTCCTTAAAATTTAGGGGAATCCAGCTTGGCAAGCCCAAACCCAAATCGCCCTACCTGGTTACCCAAATAAAGCATGTAAATGTTTTTGTCTAGATTGAATACATGAGGGTAGCTGACCATTTCAGCATCCCATCCATGATCAGAGACCGTTATTCCTACTTTTGAATCATCGCGAGTCCAATTCAGAAGGTCATGGGAGTAAGCATAGCCAATCCGATACCCTTTTTCTTTTCCACGATAGTTGGTACTGTAACGGTAGCAAAAAAACATATGATATTTACCATCAAGGAAAAATACATCAGGACTAGCTTGAGCTTCATTTTCTTCAACCACACTTTCAATCAGATTTCGATTGACTTTGTTCCAATTTAGACCATCATCTGATGTAGCCATGCGGATTTTATATACTGGTTCTGGCTTATTACCATCCAATATCCATTTACTTCCTGCAATGTACCATAAATACCATTTATCATTAAACTTTCTGATTTTTGGGCCGCTTAAAATGAAGGGTTCTTCAGGGCTATAAGAAAGGATGGGGCCATCCCCTATTTTTTCAAAAGTTTCACCATTATCTGTACTGATGCCCATGCCAATTGCCACGTTAAAAGGAACGGATTCGCATCTTGTCCAGCCAGCATAATAGGCTCGAAATTCATGTTCATGGCGGATAACTGAGACAGGATAAGTCCCAAATTCATCAAAAGTACCTAGCTTACCTAGTTTTAGAATTGGTTGTTCAGCAAAACGCAATACTTTAAATAAATCGTTCCTATCGAGGTCTATAAATGAAGAATAACTAACATATTGACCATTTTGATCAGCAGTTGGACGACAAGAAAAGTAAACCCTGACGAAATCATCAAATATCAAGGTAGCTGGTGCTTGTGCAAATTCTTTCATCCACGATTTGCTACTTGAATAATCTACAGGATTGTAGACTTGACCGAGTTTTTTCCAGACAAACATTTCCTTCATTTAAGCGTATAATCGAGCAATAGACTTTTTATTTCACTCACGGAGTTAAACATAATAACATCAATTATAGACAGCCAGGGCACAAAGTTGTCATTGTATTGTCTATAAACTTGCCCTTTTGATTCCAGAAAAAATAAGGCGATACCCTGGTCTTTGAAGCGATCTTTATTATACAAGTTAATCCCGCCGATTGGATTGATGTAAGTGCTTGCCGATCTTGACTTACAAATTTCAAGAACTTTGTCTTCTGATCTAAGATTATGGTCAATTGGTAAAGTTGAGGAAATAATCAGAGGAGTATCGATTTCTAAAAACTGTAGCGTTCGCTTTAAAGAATTAAGAATAAACTCAAATAAACCAAGAGGCTGAAAAGTTAAACATTGTGCCACTAAATCAAAACTATCTTTGAAATAGGGGGCCCTTCTATACGCTTCCCGAATTTTATTTAGCATTTTTTTTTGATCCTGATCCCAGGTAGGGCTTAATTGCCGATCCTTTATATTTAAAAAATCAGATGCTTTGGCTATTGGCAGTGTAATGTAATCATCAGTATTATTGACCAATATCCGATTTCGGTTGATCCAACCTTTTTTTGTATACTGGATATTGTCATACACGATAAACTCATCTACAGCATTAATGAGTTGAAAATAACCAATATAGGGAAAAAAGTAAGGCTGCATGATTGCTGCTTTCATGGCTGGCCATTAATAATTGAGTGATCGCATCACAATCCTACAAATAAAATCAATTTCCTCTTTAGACAATTGATGGTACAGTGGCAAACACAAGACTCTTTTAGCAATTTCCTCTGCAACAGGTGTATCGCTTGGATTAAAAACTTCAACACTGCTCAAAGAAGGATAAAAATAGCGCCGAGGAAAAATCAAATTGGCTTCAAGGTCTTTTTGGACTTTTATCAACTGGGCCTCACTAGGAAAAATAACGGGGAAATAGGCATGGTTAACTTTGCTGTAGTTGTTCCAAGTGATCAGCCGAAAACCGTCGCGATCAAACCATTGAGTGTATTGCTCGCTTTGACTTTTCCTGCTTTTTAAAATATCATCTATATAACCTAAATTACTCAATCCCATAGCCGCATGGAATTCTGAATTTTTACCATTGATTCCCACATCAGCAAATTTTTCAGGTCCATCATGGCCAAAATTGCGGAGATAAGCCAGTTTTTTCAATAATCCGGCATCAATTGTAAATACTGCACCTCCCTCAATGGTATGAAAAAGCTTAGTTGCATGAAAACTGGTCGTAGAAATATCTCCATAGGCAAAAACGCTTCTACCTTTGTATAAGGTACCAAAGCAATGAGCGGCATCGTAGATGACTTTAAGGTTGTGCCGATCAGCGATGGTCTGTATGGCGTCAATATCGCAAGGATTGCCGTAGACATGTGTAGCTAAAATAGCGCTGGTTTGGGGTGTAATAGCAGATTCTATAAGATTTGGGTCTATATTGAGCGTATTGGGGTCAATATCGACAAAGACTGGCTGGCATCCCTCCCAAATAATAGAAGATGTAGTAGCGACATAACTGAAAGGCGTTGTAATGATCTCTCCTTTTAAGTCTAAAGCCTTTATGGCCATTTGGATGGCTATGGTTCCATTGGTCACGTAAAGCAAATGGGGCAGATCAAGGTACTCTTTTAGTTTTAGCTCCAGTTCATTGACTAATGGGCCATTATTGGTAAGCCAGTTGCGCTGCCATATTCCGTCAATATAACGCTGATATTCTTCTATGGGAGGAAGAAAAGGTTTGGTTACGGGGATCATGAGCGTTTTATAGTTTTAGTAGCTATTTGCAGTATGTATAAGCTCATATCTGGCTTCATCCATCGCATAAATAGCCAAAAGTATGTTATAAATAATAAATTTACTATACTTACAATTCCAATATGGGTGGAGTCAAGCCAAAAAGAATAATCTATTAGACCAGGAATAAGAAAAAAAAGAACAGCTACGAACAAATACTTTACAAAGTTAAGCGCCGACTTTGCAATAGAAAAAGGGATAGACTTGGATAAAAAGTATAAATTAAGTGTAAACATCAAAAAATAAGCTAAACACAGTATGTATAAGAAAGCCAAAATACCATAATAATAAGCCACTCCAAAGCAAGGAAGCATGACGATTTTTTTTGCTACTTCAGCATGAAAAAAAGACTTACTATCCCCCCTCGCCTGAATAATACTCAGCGCCAGGGCGCTCAAAGGATAAATGGCGCCCGTTATGGCGATTATTTTAAAGTAGTCGGCTGCAATACCCCACTGCGCTCCAAAGAGCAATGTAAACACCAACTTTGCACTAATTATAGAAATACCGCTCAACAGAAAATAGGCAAAACAAATCAAATCAAAGTATTTTTCCCACTGCTTGGTCAATAACTGTGTATCGCCCTGTATTTTGGAGAAATAGGGGAATAGTACACTCAGAAGGCTATTAGAACTTATATTTCGAACCATATTGTCCATACCCTGAGCCCGCGTATATTGTCCTAGCGTAGCCATACTAAAGACCTTGCCTATTAAGAATACATCTATTTTGGTAAAGATGGTATTGAGCAGACCAGATAAAAATAAATAACTGCTATAGCTAAAAATACTTTTGATACCAGTAATGTTGAAATAGAGCTTAGGACGCCATTGGGTAATTATTAGATTGATAATTAAACCTGCGATAGCGCCTAACACTCCTTGAAATACCAGACTCCAAACGCCCCATCCGTAGTATGCCATCCCGATGGCAATAGTACCAATGATAATAGAAACAACGACATTTCTAATGGCCTGCTGTTTGAAAAGCATTTGCTTTTGAATGAGTGCAGCCGGAACAAGATTGATAGGATTAATTAGAAAAGTTATGGCGCTCACTTGAAGGATAGAAACAAGATTAGATTGATTATAGTATTGAGCGACAAGTGGAGACATCAGTAAAATTAATATAAATAATAACATGCCCACTCCCCAGTTAAGGAAAAAAATAGTAGACATTTGTTCGTTATTGATGTCATTTTTTTGAACAATAGCCGAGCTAAAGCCGAAGTCCTGAAAAATACTGGCTACTGCTGTAACTGCCATCACTAAGCCCATTAACCCATAATCATCGGGGCTTAATATCCGGCTTAATACTCCTGTTATAACAAGGTTTAATATAATGGTTGTTAAGCGACTACCATAATCCCACAAAAAATTTTTTAAGAGCATTTCACGCTATGGCCTTTGTCTGAATATTGAAGGTATTATGAAGTTTTGTTTTTCCGGTTCTTCTCTTTATTACCCCGGGGCAATTTACCGTGTTTTTTTTCAAATTCGTCGAGATACTGGTCTTCGAGCTCTTCGGCAGCTTTTCGACCTGATATACCTGTTACAAGTATACGGGCGAGGTATCGGAGCCAGCCGGCAGCTAAGTTAAAGATGTCTAATTGCCTTCTGATTCTTCTACTCAGGCCATCGGGGCCGATGGGGTCGCTGCTGATGCCATATTTAAAAGTTTCATTTTCTTGCTTGTCGAAGAATTCATAAAGGTGGTGGTCGGCGTCGTTATCGAGCGCATTATTGTGTTTGCGTTTAGGCTGGTTTGCTTTCATAACCAGCCGGATTCATTGGCATAGGTTTCATAGCTCACCGGCGAGACATAGGTAAATGGCTGTCCGGTTTTGCGTTCAAAGGCTTCGGCCGCTAAGTAGAGTAGGGGTTCAAAGTCTTGATTGGGGTTTAGGGCTTGGGGGTGTTGGAGGATATATTCGTATGCTTCGCGGCCAGCCGCTACGGCGGCGGCTCTTATGTAGAGAAACCCGTCGACGGAAATGCGTTGTTGAGGGTAGGCGGCTTGCGCATGGGCGGCGGTATCCAGCAAAAACAGCTTTTGGGCCATGATGTCTTCAAACTGGCGTATGGCGCTTTCGGGGTATTGGGCTAATGCTTCCACTGCCGGCGCCAGGATTTGCTGCCGGGTAGGGGCCTCCCAATCGAGGCGCTGTACGACATTCCAGAAATCCGTTTCGGATAAAGTCGGTATGTGAAGGTCGGGTAGCGACATAAGTTTAGGTTATCGCTTCTTTTGTTCGGACCAGGGGGTGCAGCGGTATGCGTGAGGCACGAGCGCATAAGATTTACCCGACCGAGTGTAGCGAGGGCGGGGCGGAACACGTTTACCCGGAAGAGCGGAGCGAAGATTTTCACCCGGCCGAATGCAATGAGGACGCGGAAGCCGACTAGCGTAGCGACGGCGGACGCGGCGGCGCCGCGCAAGGTGTAAAAGGAGTAGATGTTATGCGGCGGGGCCCCGCATGAGTGAGCGGTGAAGCAGTGAGTAGTGAACGGTGAGCGGCGCCCCACCGGCGCAGCCCCAGCAAAACGCCTCCATAAAATTTACGCGCCCGTTTGGTCAGCCGGATAAAACCACTCCCAAGTGGGCGGCTCATAAAATATGGCATGTTTCAATCCTTGTTTTACTGGATGGTGCAGCAAAACGCTTCCATAAAATTTACCCGCCCGTCTGTTCAGCCGGGTAAAACCACCCCAAGTGGGCGGGCCCATAAAATTTACCCGAACACAGCGTGGGCGGGCCCATAAAATTTACCCGAACACAGCGTGGGCGGGCCCATAAAACCCTTAAAATTTACCCGACCACCCCAAGTGGGCGGGCCCATAATATTTACCCGACCACCCCAAGTGGGCGGGCCCATAATATTTACCCGACCACCCCAAGTGGGCGGGCCCATAATATTTACCCGACCACCCCAAGTGGGCGGGCCCATAAAACCCTTAATACCCATAAAACCCTTAATACCCATAAAACCCATAATACCCATAAAACCCATAATACCCATAATACCCATAAAACCCTTAATACCCATAATACCCTTAAAACCCATAATACCCTTAAAACCTAACCACCGGCGCAGCCCCAGCAAAACGCCAGCATTAGCCCCTACCCTCCGGCAAACGGATGCTTATGCAGCGGCAGGGCCGCCAGCGGGTGATACTCGCCATGCAGCCCGAGGGGCGTGGCGTTGCGGATGTGGTGAACCATCTCGATGGCGGGGCGGGCGTCCTGGAGGCTGAAGCCGCCGCCATTGAGGATGTGTTGGTAGCTGAGGGTATGCAGCTCGGTGAAGCCCTCGCTGAACTCGAAAGCCTCGTCGCCGATGGTGATGGCGCGGTAGGTGCGGCCGCCTTTGGCTTTGACGGCCTCGGGCAGGGTGTGGGGGTTGATGCTGAGGAACCAGCGCACGCGGGCGCGCTCGAGCTCGAGGTAGCCCGCGGCGCGGTCGTGGGTGTTGAGGTGTACGACGTTGCGGCGCAGGGGGCCGAAGATCCATTGCAGCATGTCGAAGAAGTGGACGCCGATGTTGGTGGCTATGCCGCCGGATTTGCTCACTTCGCCCTTCCAACTGGTATAGTACCAATTGCCGCGGGCGGTGATGTAGGCTAAGTCGACGTCGTAGATTTTATCGGGGGGGCCGGCGGCGATTTGCTCGCGCAGGCGGATGACGCTTTCGTGCAGGCGGAGTTGGAGGATGTTGTAGACTTTGGCCCCGGACTCGCACTCGATGTCTTGGAGGGCGTCGATGTTCCAGGGGTTGAGCACGACGGGTTTTTCGCAGATGACGGCGGCGCCCTGGCGGAGGCCAAAGCGGATGTGGGCGTCGTGGAGGTAGTTGGGGGAGCACACGCTGAGGTAGTGCATGGGGGCCCCTTGGCGGCGCAGCTTGTCGAGGTGGCGGTCGAAGCGCTCGAACTCGACGAAGAAGTCGGCTTGGGGGAAGTAGCTGTCGATGACGCCCACGGAGTCGTTGGGGTCGTAGGCGGCCAAGAGTTGGTTGCCGGTATCTTTGACGGCTTTCATGTGGCGCGGGGCTACGAAGCCGGCGGCGCCGATGAGGGCGAAGTTTTTCATGCTTAGAGGCGCCAGGTGGTGAAGCCTTCGAGGCGCTTGGGGTAGATGCCTTTGATGTCGACCAATACGGGATTGGGGCCGCAGATGGCGCGCAGGTGTTCGGGGGTGTAGGTATGGCGGTAGGCGTCGTGGGCGACGGCAGCTATTACGGCGTCGTAGCCGGAGGAGGGCTCGTCGACGAGGGTGAGGTTGTATTCTTCAGCCACTTCTTCGGGGGTGGCGTGGGGGTCGTGCAGGTCGACGTCGATGGAGAAGCCCTGGAGCTCGCGTACGAGGTCGGCGACTTTGGAGTTGCGGATGTCGGCTACGTTTTCTTTGAAGGTGGCGCCGAGCACCAGCACTTTGCTGCCGGAGAGTTTTTTATCGGCCCGGGTGAGCAGTTGTACGAGTCTTTTGGCCACATAGGCGGGCATGCCGTCGTTGACGCGGCGGCCGCTGAGGATGACCTCGGGGAGGTAGCCGAGGGCCTGGCTTTTGTGGAGGAGGTAGTAGGGGTCGACGCCGATGCAGTGGCCTCCGACGAGGCCTGGGTAGAACTTGAGGAAGTTCCACTTGGTGCCGGCGGCTTCGAGGACTTCGTGGGTGTCGATGCCCATTTTGTCGAAAATAATGGCGAGCTCGTTCATGAGGGAGATGTTGAGGTCGCGCTGGGTATTTTCGATGACTTTGGCGGCTTCGGCCACTTTTATGGACGCGGCGCGGTAGACGCCGGCGGTGATGATGGTTTCGTATACGCGGGCGATGGTGTCGAGGGCTTCGGCATCGGATCCGGAGACGATTTTGGTGATGGTAGCGAGGGTGCGCACCTTATCGCCGGGGACGATGCGCTCGGGGGAGTATCCGAGTTTGAAGTCGCGGTTGAGTTGGAGTCCGCTTTCGGCTTCGAGTATGGGGAGGCAGTCTTCTTCGGTGCATCCGGGGTATACGGTGCTTTCGTAGACGACGTAGTCGCCGGGTTTGAGGGCTCGGCCGACGCTGGCGGAGGCTTTGAGGAGGGGGCTGAGGTCGGGGGTTTTGGCGTCGTCGACATCGGTGGGCACGGCGATGATGTGGAACTGGGCCTGCCGGAGGTCGAGGGGGTCGCTGGTAAAGCGTATGTTTTTGTTGAGGAAGGCTTCAGGGGGTAGTTCGCGGGAGGGGTCGATGCCCTGGCGCATGAGTTGTACGCGGCTTTCGTTGGTGTCGAAGCCAATGACGGGGTAGTGAGCGGCGAGCTCAAGGGCGATGGGGAGGCCGACGTAGCCGAGGCCGGTGAGGGAGATGGTCATGGGGTGAGGGGGGGGTATTGAGGGTGTTGTGGGTGTTGTGGGTGTTGAGGGTGTTAAGGGTTTTAAGGGTGTTGTGGGTGTTGAGGGTGTTGTGGGTATTGAGGGTGTTGTGGGTATTAAGGGTATTGAGGGTGTTGAGGGTTTTAAGGGTGTTGAGGGTATTGAGGGTTTTAAGGGTTTTAAGGGTTTTAAGGGTGTTGTGGGTGTTGAGGGCCCGCCCGCTTGAGGCGGTCGGGTAAATGTTGGGGGCCCGCCCACTGGGGTGGTTTTACCCGGCTGAACGGACGGGCGGGTAAATATTAAGGGTGGCGGGGGCTTCGCCTGCTGCGCAGTTTTACCTGGCTGATGAAGACGGGCGGTAAATGCTATGGGTGTTTTGGGGTGCGGGCGTTAATTAGGTTAGTGATCATGAGTGAAAGATGCTTGTATTTTTCTATTAAGCTCTGGGCAGTTTCGGCATCGAGGTAGCCAATTTCCTGAGCTATGATGATTTGGGTGATGATTTCTGCGGTAGAGCCTTTGGCGATGCGGAAATGCCTTATAGATTGCTTATTGCTTCCGAGTTCATCGCCCTCAGCGATGTTGGAGGGGATTGATACTGAGGCTGCCTGCATTTGTGCTTTGAGTCGAAAATCTTTAGCAAGTTTTTCGTGAACTTCTGTGACGCTGTAAATACTTACAGCAAGGTCTTTTGCTTTTTGCCAGATGAGGAGCTGTTGGAAATTTCCCATTTTGCGCGTTTTTTATGCAAAATAGCCAGAACGCTGCAAAATGACAATACCCTAAGGGCTGATTTTTATTTTTCGGCGCGACCCATCGGGCGCAGCCCCAGCAAAACGTCCCCATAAAATTTACCCGACCACCCCAGTGGGCGGGCCCATAAAACCCATAAAACCCTAACATCCACTACCGGCGCAGCCCCAGCAAAACGTCCCCATAAAACCCATAAAACCCATAAAACCCATAAAACCCATAAAACCCATAAAACCCTAACATCTACTACCGGCGCAGCCCCAGCAAAACGCCCAGCAAAACGCCCAGCAAAACACCCAGCAAAACACCCCGCAATACCGCCTCCGGCGGATTGAACACGGCTTCGCCGCCGATAAGTCGGGCCACGCTCTCCCCGGAGACAGGATGATACACAAGCAAGGGGGGGGAGCGCCGCCTATGACTATCGCACAAAGGAGGACACGTTGCAAAGGTAAAAAATGAGGTGGAAAGAAAAAATACTAACATGTGATGATAAAAATCATATACCCTGTTTAACCCCCAAAGTCAGGAGGTTATGTCGAAAAAAATTGTAAAAATGGGGGTTGTTTGTTTGCTTTGTGACTTCAAAAACTTAGAGGGGGCGCTTCCTGCAACCAAGCGTCCATAATATTAATAAGGATAGCGTTATGAAACCATTTCGGCCCAGTGAGTTTGTGTATCAGTTTTTCCTGACGTGGATGATGTTCCCGAAGGTGTGGGGCTTCATCCGGGAGCAGCGGCTGTGGGTGGGCCTCAACCGCTATGGCTGGGCGACGAAGATGCTGGTGGTAGCGGGGGCGCTGCTGGGCCTGAAGTTGTGGGCCGTGTTCAGCCATTGGCTGGGGCGGCTGCACGGGGGCGGCGGCAATCAGCAGATGGGCTTTGCGAGCCTTGGGGCGCTGGCTTCCGACTTAGGCAAGGAGGCGGGGGCGCTGTTTTCGGTGGGGTATATGAAGTATGTGGTGTTCATCCTGCTGCAGGTGGTGGCTTATCACTTCATGCGGGGCACGGTGCGGGCGCTCACGGGGCGCGAGACAGGGGGCGAGAAGCTCGACGATTTTATCCGGGCGCAGGTGCGCAGTTTTAAGGTGGGCCTGCTGACGTGGGTGCTGGAGCTGGTGGCAACCATCATGGTGGGCATCTTTTTTGGCATCGTAGGGGTGTTGGATGGGTTGGAGCCGGCAGCTAAGTTTTTGATTCAGTGTTATTTCTTAGGTTTTATGGTGTTGGATGTGTATCACGAGATTCAGGGGCTGCCCATACGGGAGAGCGAGCGGCATACGCGGCGCTATTTTTCGGGGGTGGCGCTGGCGCTGGGCTTGCCGTTGTATGTGATGATGATGATTCCGCTGGTAGGGCCGGTGGCGGGGGTGGTGATGGCGGCTGTGGCTGGGGGGATGGTGATGAGTAGGGTTTAGGGGCTCGCTTCGCGAGCGTTTAGGGCTTGCTTCGCAAGCGTTTAGGGGCGCTGCGCGCGTTTAGGGCTCCGCTTGGGCGTGGGGCGCTGGCGCGCGGGTTTAGGGCGGCGCTGCCGCGGGTTTAGGGGCTTGCTTCGCAAGCGTTTAGGGGCGCTGCGCGCGTTTAGGGCTCCGCTTGGGCGTGGGGCGCTGGCGCGCGGGTTTAGGGGCTTGCTGGCGCAAGCGTTTAGGGCTTGCTTCGCAAGCGTTTAGGGGCGCTGCGCGCGTTTAGGGCTCCGCTTAGGCGTGGGGGCTGTTTTTTTGGGGCCCCGCCGCATATCATCTACGGTTTTTAGCAGCTTGCGCGGCGCCGGGTGTTCCGCTATTATGCGCTCGTGCCTCACGCATACCGCTTCACCCCCTGGTCCGGGGAGACACGGGAGCGTTGGCTGAGTGCGGAAAGATGGGAGGGCGCAGTTATAGAGTTCTCCAAGCCAGGATTTGTGCATCTTGACTTGCTCTTTTTTCGTCTGGCGGCGTTAAAAAGCCTCGCCATAGCTCTATGTCTGCGTTTTTTGCCTTGTCAGCCGAAAAAATAGCGGCGTCCATTTTTCACTCATCCTGACTTGGAGAACTATAGAAATCCAGGTTTGGGTTCTGAACTACTTGCCTTATAAATGGGTTGTTGTTGTTTTGCAAATGTCAACTCCATACGCTATGAAGTATGTAACGCTGGGCAGCAGCGACCTTGTTGTTTCTGATGTATGCTTGGGCACCATGACCTGGGGCCGGCAAAATACCCGGTCTGAAGGGCATGCCCAGCTCGCTTATGCGCTTGAGCGGGGCGTCAATTTTGTAGATACGGCCGAGTTGTACGCCTTTCCGCCCCGGGCCGAAACGTATGGCAATACCGAAGAGATCATAGGGCAGTGGCTGGCGGATAACCCCGGCAGGCGCGCTGATATGGTGCTGATGACCAAAATTGCGGGCATTGGCATGGGGTATATCCGGGAGGGCGGGCCCATCCGGGCTCAGGATATTCTGCCCTCCATTGAGGCTTCTTTGCGGCGGCTGCAAACCGACTATATCGACGTTTATCAGTTGCACTGGCCCAACCGGTCGAATCCGGCTTTTGGCCGCCATCACGTTGGGGGCATCAACTACGCCCAGGCCGACGCCCGGCAGGAGGAAGACAACGCCCGCGCCGTACTCGAAGCCTTAGCCGGAGCCATCGCTGCCGGAAAAATCCGCTATGCAGGCTTGTCGAACGAAACGGCCTGGGGCATCGACCTGTATCTGCGCTTAGCCCGCGAATACGACCTGCCGGCTATGGTGTCTACCCAGAATGAGTTTAGCTTGTTGCATACCACCGACTGGCCCCACGTCATTGAGGCTTGCGCCATGAACAGGGTGGCCTATCTGCCCTGGTCGCCGCTGGCGGGTGGGGCGCTGTCGGGCAAATACGCCAACGGCGTCATTCCGGAGGGCAGCCGCTGGACGATGACCAACCGGCACGGCAACTTCCGCAACAAGCCCGCCGTACACGAGGCCGTAGCCGCCTACGGGGCCATAGCGGCGGGGATAGGTATTACCGCCAGCCAACTGGCCTTAGCCTGGTGCGCTCATTTGCCGTGGGTGACGTCTACGATCATTGGGGCTACCAGCATGGCGCAGTTGGAGGAAAACATCGACGCTTTCGGCATGGCGCTCAGCGAGGATACCCTCAAGGCCGTCGCGGAGGTGCAGCGGCAGTTTCCGGTACCGTTTTAGCGCCTGTCCGGATTTTTATCCATTTGAGCAACTTCTTAAACGCCCGAATGCCGCCCGGCCCAGCGATGCGGAATAGGGCCGCCCTTAAGGCGGCAGCCCGCAGGGCCGAGCGGATAGCGAGCTATGCAGCGTAGCGGCCCCGCGCAGGCTGCTGGTGGAGCAGGTTGCTATGCGGGGCGGGCCCCTGAAAAAAAATCTCTTTTTCCATTATCGCATTAGGGTCACATCGCCTTTGATGGTGTGGGTTTTGCCTTGTATGGTGCGCAGGCCGGCGTGGTAGACGAAGACGGCGGAGTTGACGGGCCGCCCCTCGAAGGCGCCGTCCCAGCCGAGGATGGGGTCGTTGGGGGCGAAGTTGCGGCGGGAGAAGACCATGTTGCCCCAGCGGTCGAAGATCTCAAGCGATTCGATGTACTCGATCTGGGGGCCGGCGTAGAGGGTGAAGCGGTCGTTTTGGCCGTCGCCGTTGGGCGAGAAGGCGGTGGGTATGAAGACGTCGATGGTTTCGACGACGGTGACCAATACGGTATCGGAGGCGCTGCATCCCTTTTCATCGACGACGGTGACCACGTAATAGGCGGTTTCCTGCGGGCGGACGATCTGTACGGGCCGGCCGGGGTTGGGGATCGGGCCTGCGGATATCCAGCGCAGGGTGTCGTAGGCGGGCAGGTTGACGATGGCCTCTAAGCGGGCGCTGTCGCCGAGGTTGATGAGGAGGTCGGGGCCGAGGTCGACGAGCAGCTCCGAGGGGGGCAGCAGGGCGGCGGCGGTATCCCAGCGGCAGCCCTGGGCGTCGCGCACGATGAAGGTGTACTCGCCTATGGGGAGGTCTTCAAAAAAAGGATCGGGTGAAAAGGCTCCGCCGGCCAGCGCATACTGGAAGGGCGGCAAGCCGCCGAGGATGCCGGTAATTTCGGCGTCGCCGGTGAGCCGGCCGTAGCAGTCGGGTGGAAAGAGGCTGAGGGTGGCGCCTGCGATGGCGTTGGCGGTGGCCTGCACCTGCACTTCGGCTTCGGCGGCGCAGCCGTTGCGGAGGTTGAATACGCGCAGGCGGTAGCTGCCGGGTGTGAGGGCGGTAGCCACCAAGCTGTCGGCGGGGCCTTGGAGCTGTCCGTCGTCGGTGGTCCAGGCGTATCGAATGAGCGCCCCTCGGGAGGAGGCTGAGCCGTTGAGGGTTACTTCGGAGCGCTCGCAGCCCAGCGAGCCGGGCGCGGCGATCTGCGCCAGGGGGGCGAGGGTGTCGACAACTACCTGCACCTGGGCGCTGTTTTCGCAGCCGTTGCGGGTGTTGGTTGCCACTAAAGTATAGGGGCCTGCGGTTGAAACAGACAGGGTGGGGGTGTCGGAAACGAGGGCGCCATTGGCGTCGAGCCATCGGTAGGCCAGCGGCGCGCCATTGGCTTCAACGGCGGCCGTAATGTCGGCCCGGGGTATGAGGCAGTTGATGGTGTCGGCGGCGGCGACCATAATTTGCGGGGGGTCGCGATCGACGACGGGGGAAAAGGCCAGCAGATCCTGGCAGCCATTGCCGGTATCGGTAACGATGAGCCGGTAGAGGCCGGGGCGGTCGGTGAAGACCAGGGGGTCTGTATTGTTGGGGAATATCCTGCCGGGCGAAACGGCTATCCACTGGAAGGTCAGGGGGCTGCCTGTGGCGGATGTCGAGGGGGTGGCATCTAATTGGAGGGTGTCGACGAGGCAGTTGAGGGTGAGGTTTTCGGCTTGACTGAGCATGGCCTCGGGTAGGCGGAAGTCGGCATCAACCCAGACGGTGTCGCGGGCGGCGCAGCCGTTGGCGGGGTCGGTTGCCTGGAGGTAGTAGGCGCCGGCGGCGGCGATGAGCGGGGTAGGGGAGTTGGGGTCTTGCTGTATGGAACCTCCGTCGGTAGTCCATAGCCATTCGACCTGGCCGCCGGCGGTTTGGGCTTGCCCTTGCAGGCGTATCTGCTCGTTGAAGCAGTTGATGAGGGTATCGGGGCCGGCATCTACTACGGGGGCATCGTTGTTGAGGGCGACGAGCAGGCTGTCGCGGGCGGTGCAGCCATTGGCGGGATTGGTCACCGTGAGGTAGTAGCGGCCGGGGGCGTATACAAAAGGCGCCGCAATGGCCGGGTCGGAGATGGGGAGCCCCTGGGGCTGTGTCCAGGTAAAAGTATAGGGCCCCGGGACGGCCTGTAGCTGCACGGAATCCTGGGTGCAGGAGAGTCGGAGGTCGGGGCCGGCTTCGGCGGGCGGCGGTATTCGGTTGTCGGCAACATCGAAGACTACAGACTGCCGGCAGCCGCTGAGGGTATCGGCGAGGGTAAACCGGTAGCGGCCGGGCATCGTTATGGGGGCGTTGAAGCCATCGACGGCGCCGTCGGGCAGCTCATTGCCATTGGCGTCGATCATGCGCCATTGGGCGCGGTAGTCGCCGGGGTTGGGCACGGCCATGCCGAGGGTCAGGGGCTCATTATCGCAGGTGAGGGCCGTATCGGGCAGGGCCGGCAAGGGCGGCAGGGCCGGGGGCGGCAACACGCGGGCGGAGTCGAAAGCTACGCAGCCATTGCCGTTGTTGGTTACGCGCAGCAGGTATAGCCCGGGGCAATCGGCTACCGGGTTGAGGGTGGCGGCGCCGGTGAGGCAGGAGGCCGAGGGGCCGCTCCAGAGGTAGGTCACTGCGCCGGTGCTGGAACCCTGACCATTGAGGGCTACAAAATTTTGCAGGCAGCCCAGAGCCACATCAGGCCCGGCTTCGGCTATGGGGGGCAGGGTGTCTTGTACTACGACCACCGTATCGGAGGCGGCGCAGCCGCTGCGGCTGTCGGTTACGCGCAGGAAAAAAGTATCTGCCCGGCTCACCACAATCGTGAGGAGGTCGGCGCCGGCTATGGGCTCGCCGCCGGCGCTCGTCCAGAGGTACCGGATATAAGGCTCCACCGGGGTGAGGCTGCCGCCTAAGGAAGGATGCAGTTGGGTGCAACTGATGGCGCGGTCGGGGCCGGCATCGGCGATGGGGGGCGTAGTAAGGGCGGTTACGGTGGCGCTTACGGCCGACTGGAAGCCCAAGGTATCGGTGGCGGTGAGGGTATAGGTTCCGGCGGCGGCGGTGGTAAGGGCGAGGCCGGTAGCGCCTGGGATGGGGCCATTGTCATCGGCCCATTGGAGGGTGCAGCCTTCGCAGGGCAGGCAAAATTCGGCTGTTAGCGTTACGTCAGCAGTCAGGCAGGTGATGGTGTCGGCGGGCGCGAGGCTCAGGCAGGGCACGCACAGTTGCTCGCGCACCAGCACGGAAGCCGTGTCGGCGCAGCCGGTGAGCGCGTCGCGCACATAGAAGGTATAGGCGCCGGTGGTGTCGATGAGGGCTGCCAGGGTGTTGATGTCGGCCGGCAGGCCCGGGCCTTCCCAGCGGTATTCGTAGTCGGGCGATGGGGGCGTCACAAAAGCCTGGAGCCTGAAGGTATCGCTCTGGCAGGGGAAGACGTCGCTGCCAAAAGCGATGACGGGCACGTTGTCGTCGCGGCGCACGCTGGTTTGGCTGACGCCCCGGCAGCCGTTGGCGTCGTTAAAAACTTCGAGGAGGTAGATGTCGGGTTCTTCAACGGCCACTGTGGGGCCTGTGCCGAGGATGTCTTCGAAGCTGTTTGACCACTGGTAGCGGATGTTGGGCCCCTGGGCGGAGGCGCTGCCGTCGAGCACGACCACTTTGGCGTCGCAGGTGATGGTGTCGGGGGGGCCGGCGATGGCCGTTGGCGCGAGGGTGTCTATGACCGGCGTCAGCCAGAAGGTGTCGGCTATGCCTGCTACCGTTTGGGTAACGACTAAGGCATAGGCGCCGCCGCAGTTTACTTCTACCTGGAGCTGGGCGGGGTCGGAGAGGATGCAGCCGGGGGCCGGCGGCAGCCACTGGTATTCGATGTTGGGGCCGCTGCTCGATCCGGCGCCGGAGAGGATGATGGTAGGGCGCGAGCAGGCGAGGGTATCGGCGGCCGTCGCTATGGCGGTCACGCTACAGTCGACGACCACTAAGGTACGGGCGGTATCGCTACAGGTGCCGTCAAAATTGTCGATGATGAGGGTATACAGCCCGGTTTGGGTAACGGCGGGGCTGGGGAAGGGCAGCCCTATGGGGGCGTCTTCGAGAAACCAGCGGGCTACGCCCTGTGATGATCCGGCGGTATTGAGGAGGGCTTCGCCGGTATCGCAAGACAGCCGGCTGGTATCGGGCAGCACGGCTACGGTGGCGTCGTTGAGGAGGCCTACGGTCACTACATCCGACCGGGAGCAGCCATTGTCGAGGCGGGTGACGGTGAGGGTGTAGTTGCCGATGCAGTCGGCCTGTGCCAGCCAGTCGTTGGTGGGGCCTATGAGGCAGGGGCCGCTCCATTGGAGGCTTACCGGGCCGGGGAAGAGGTCGTCGTCGCCGGCGAGGGTGATGATGTCGCTGGCGCAGGCCAAAAACTGGTCGTCGCCGGCGTTTACCTGGGGCTGAGCGAGGTTGGCGGCGAGCAGCACGATGTCTTGGGCGGTGCAGCCATTGAGGGTGTCCTGCACCACAAACTGGTATTGGCCGGCCTGGGTTGCCGCGAGGGTATCGGCGCTGCCAATGAGGCCGTTGGCATCGAACCAACTGTAAACAAAGCGCGCGCCCTGGCTGGTAGCGGGGCCGCCCAGTCGCAGGCTGCTGCGCAGGCAGGTGAGGGTATCGGGCGGGCCGCCGGCATCGGCTATGGGCGGCAGGGTGTCGATGGGCACGATGAGCTCCAGGGTATCGCGGCAGTTGTTGTCGGTTCGGATGAGTTCGAGGGTGTAGGCGCCGTCCTGGTCGACGTCGATCTGGGCGCCGCCGCCCGGCGCGTTCAGGTCGGGGCCCTGCCATACAAACGACAGTCCGCCGACGGGTTGACTGGCCGAAGCGTCGAGCCGGGTTGTTGTGCGCACACAGGTGAGGGGGGCTATGGGGGCAACATCGGCTACCGGGGGCGCTGTGTTGCGGCTCACTAAGGCGCTGTCGACGGCTGTACAGCCGTTGCGCTGTTCTTCTGCCAGGAGGAAGTACCAGCCGGGGCAGTTGGCCGTCACGCGGGTGGTTGTACCGGCTATGGGCTGAACGCAGGGGCCGCTCCAGAGGTAGGCGACGCCCGGCACAGCCGGGCCGGCGTCGAGGGTGTCGGCCGGCAGGGCGCAGGTGAGGGTAAAGCCCGGTCCGGCCTCAACGGCGGGCGGGAGGGTGTCGGCGGCCAGCGTCATAAGCGCCGTGTCGCGGCAGCCGCTGTTGAGGTTGGTTACGATGAGTTGGTAGTTGCCGGCGGCAGTGGCGCGAGCTGTGGCTTCGTCTGTGGGGGGCAGCAGGTTTCCGTTGGGCGTCGACCATAAAAAGCGCAGGTTTTCGCCGGTTGAGGCGCTGCCGTCGAGGGTGGCTATGGGGTCTCGGCAGGTGAGGGGCGCCGGCGTTGGGGCCGAAGCTGTGGGGAAAAAGCGCCCGTCGGGCACTGCTGCGGCTATGGTGTCGCGGCAGGCGCGCCCGTTGAGCGTGCTGGTCACTTCTAATTGGTATATTCCCGGCAGGGTAGCGGCGTAGTCGGGCGCAGCCGCCAGCAACTGTCCGGCGGCATTCAGCCAGCGGAAGGTCTGGGCGCCGCCGTCGGGGGCTGCCGATCCCTGTAGCAGCACGCTGCCGTTGTAGCAGTTGAGGGTGTCGGGCTCGGCGGCCAGCGCCTCGGGCGCCAGCACCGTGAGGTTGAGGCGCACAATGCTGTCGCAGCCCTGGTTGGTGATGAAGGGGATGTCGTATTGCCCCGTAGCGGCAAATGTGGCGCTCCCCAGCGCAAAGGTCTGCCCGGCGCAGATGACGGCCGCGGTATCGTAAAAAGCGGTAGGCAGCACCGTGAGGTCGAGGCGTATGATGCTGTCGCAGCCCAGCGCTGCCGTTTGGAGGGTGTCGGTATACATGCCCGTGCGGAAGTAGGGCATGCCGCCTACCCGGATGGTGTCGCCTTCGCAGATGACTACGTCGAGGTCGAGCCTGGGTATGGGGAACACCGTGAGGTCGAGCAGCACAATGCTGTCGCAGCCGCCATAGCCGGTGAGCTGGTCGAGGTATTGGCCCGTGGCGTTATAGGTGCTGGCGCCTACGCGCACCGCTTCGCCCTCGCAGATGCTGGTCGTCAGCCGGGTGGTGTCGGGGGGGGCGGCGATGGTGATCTGTATGCAGGTATCCGACAGTCGGGCGCAACCCCAGGGCGTAAATCCGGAGAGATTGTTGCGGATGCTGTCGATGGTCAGGAGCCCGTCGGGGCGGGGTATGCTGTCGAGTTCGGTGAGGCGGTACGAGAGGCCGCAGAGCTCGTAGGTTCCGGCCGGAAAGCCCCGAAAGTCGGTGGAAGAGGTGGTGTCGAGGTAGACGCCTTCGCGCCCGAGGAGGTAGAGGTAGCCGTATTGGGTGGGGCTGGGCGTAAGGTCTTCATAGGCGAGCATGGGGTCGATGATGAGGCTGCTGTCGCCTTCGCAGGCGAGCACATCGGGGGCTTCAAAATGGCCTGCATCGGCAAAGCAGCAGTCGACGCCCCGCGAATCGCAAAAGAACAGCCGCACATAGGTGACGGCCCCGCCGTAGTTGGAGGGGTTGTTGAGCACGCTCAAGGTCCAGTTGCCGTTCACGGGGCCGGTGTTAAAGTCTTCTAAGCAGCCTATAAAGGGATGGTAGGAGCCGGTGTACAGCCCTCCGTTGACGAAGTTGTTGATCTGGTTGTTGTTCCACTGGTCGCCGGAGGGGAAGTCGGGCACGGGGTCTTCGCTGCAAGGCAAAAAGCGCACCCTCCAGCGCGCCAGAAAGGTAAATTCAAACTGAGCGTCGGTATTGGGGCCTATGAGCGTGATGGTCTGGCCGGCGGGGGAGGTGAGCCGGATGACGAGGTTGTCTACAAACTGGTGCGTAAAGTGGATGTCGACGCCGCAGAGGCCCTGCATGGGGTCGGCTAAGTCGTTGTTGAAATAGTCGTCAATGTTGAAGCTGAGCGCTGTGTTGCTGTTGTTGGCAATGAGCAGGGTATCTGTCCAGCCGCAACTTTGGGCTTCGGCTTCATGCCAGCCCAACATCATCAACAGCAGGAAAAAACTTAGTTGTTTTCTCATGTTCAGGGGGTACAATGTTCTTGGGATACTGCCTTTGGGCAAATTTAAGGCGAAGGTAGGTGTTTTGGGGGATATGTGCAAGGGGGGGCGCTTCGCGGGGGTTTAGGGGCGCTTCGCGCGTTTAGGGCTCGCTGGCGCGAGGGTTTAGGGGCGCTGCGCGCGTTTAGGGCTCCGCAGGGGCGTGGGGGCGCTTCGCGCGTTTAGAGCTCGCTGGCGCGAGGGTTTAGGGGCGCTTCGCGCGTTTAGGGGCGCTGGCGCGCGTTTAGGGCTCCGCAGGGGCGTGGGGGCGCTTCGCGGGGGTTTAGGGCTCGCTGGCGCGAGGGTTTAGGGGCGCTTCGCGGGTTTAGGGGCGCTGGCGCGCGTTTAGGGCTCCGCAGGGGCGTGGGGGCGCTTCGCGCGGGGTTTAGGGCTCGCTGGCGCGAGGGTTTAGGGGCGCTTCGCGGGTTTAGGGGCGCTGGCGCGCGTTTAGGGCTCCGCAGGGGCGTGGGCGCTTCGCGGGGGTTTAGGGCTCGCTGGCGCGAGGGTTTAGGGGCGCTTCGCGGGTTTAGGGGCGCTGGCGCGCGTTTAGGGCTCCGCAGGGGCGTGGGCGCTTCGCGGGGGTTTAGGGCTCGCTGGCGCGAGGGTTTAGGGGCGCTTCGCGGGTTTAGGGGCGCTGGCGCGCGTTTAGGGCTCCGCAGGGGCGTGGGGGCGCTTCGCGGGGGTTTAGGGGCTCGCTGGCGCGAGGGTTTAGGGGCGCTGCGCGCGTTTAGGGGCGCTGGCGCGCGTTTAGGGCTCCGCTGGGGCGTGGGGGCGCTTCGCGGGGGTTTAGGGCTCGCTGGCGCGAGGGTTTAGGGGCGCTTCGCGGGTTTAGGGGCGCTGGCGCGCGTTTAGGGCTCCGCAGGGGCGTGGGGGCGCTTCGCGGGGGTTTAGGGCTCGCTGGCGCGAGGGTTTAGGGGCGCTTCGCGGGTTTAGGGGCGCTGGCGCGCGTTTAGGGCTCCGCAGGGGCGTGGGGGGCGCTTCGCGCGGGTTTAGGGGCTCGCTGGCGCGAGGGTTTAGGGGGCGCTTCGCGGGTTTAGGGGCGCTGGCGCGCGTTTAGGGCTCCGCAGGGGCGTGGGCGCTTCGCGCGGGTTTAGGGCTCGCTGCGCGCGTTTAGGGGCGCTGGCGCGCGTTTAGGGCTCCGCTGGGGCGTGGGGGCGCTTCGCGCGGGTTTAGGGGCGCTTCGCGGGTTTAGGGGCGCTGGCGCGCGTTTAGGGCTCCGCAGGGGCGTGGGCGCTTCGCGCGGGTTTAGGGCTCCGCCTGAAAAAATTGCCTTCGTCCTGGGGGCGGCTTCTTTGATTGTTTGTACTTTGCGGCAAAAGCATGTATAGATGAGATATGTAATGACCATTTTGCTGGCTGTATGGCTGGCGGCGCCGGCGGCGGCTCAGGATGTGCCTACTGTATACCAGGAGGCGGTATTTAGGGGAAGCGAAGGGGGCGAGCTGCCCTACCGGATTATGTACCCTGAGGGCTATGGGTCGGGTAAGGCCTTTCCGTTGCTGGTGTTTTTGCATGGGGCCGGCGAGCGGGGCAGCGACAACCGGGCTCAGTTGGCGCATGGCGCCAAGCTCTTTGCCGACTCGGCGGTGCGCAAGGCTTTTCCGGCGATTGTGGTGTTTCCGCAATGCCCTGCCAATGACTACTGGCCGAGGGTAGAGGTGGAGACGCGGGCCGATGGCGGGCGGCAGTTTTCGTTTCCGTTTTACGAGGCGTCGGGGCCTTCGTTGGGGTTGGTTTCAGGCCTGATTGACTCGCTGCTGGCCGGCGGTCGGGTGGATGCCGACCGGGTGTACTTAGGCGGGCTGTCGATGGGCGCTATGGGCAGCTACGAACTGTTGGCGCGCCGCCCTAAGACCTTTGCTGCGGCGATGCTCATCTGTGGCGGCGGCCATCCGCAACTGATGGGCTTGTATGCGCCCCATACGCCCCTGTGGATTTTCCACGGCGATGCCGATAATGTAGTGCCGCCCGATATGTCGAGGCGGATGGTGCGCGCCGCTGAGGCCTTAGGCATAGCCGTGCGCTACTCGGAGTACCCCGGCGTGGGCCACGACAGTTGGACGCCGGCTTTTGCCGAGCCGGAATTGCTGAAGTGGCTGTTTGCTCAGCGGCGCAGCCATAATTAGGCTTGTTCTGATCATCAAACGGCTGCGCTTTTGCTCGTTCACGACCCGCGAACAAGGCTGTTAATCGCCCCAGCGCTCGCGGAAGGCGGGCGGCTGCCGGTGTCGGGTGGCCTGTTCGTAGGCGTAAGCCATGCCGATGAGCGCGGGCTCGGTATAGGCCGCTCCAAAGAAAGAGACGCCTACCGGCAGGTCGTACACCCGGCCTGCCGGTACGGTTATGTGGGGGTAGCCGCTGATGGCTGCCGGGCGGGTGAGGAATACGTCGCCCCAGCGGTCGCCGTAGACGGGATCGGTGGCGCAGGCCGGGCCCATGGTAAGGCCAAAGAGGGCGTCGAGGCGATGGGCGTCGAGGCAGGCGTCGAGGATGCGGCGCGACTCATCTCGGCTGGCGGCCAGTGCTTTGCGGTATTCGTCTTCGGAGAGGGGGCCTTTGCTTTCGCTGAGTTCCAGGAGGTCTTGCCGGAAGAAGGGCATGGCGCGCTCCCAGTGCTTCTGATTGAATTGAATGACATCGGCTAAGGACTTGACTGCGGCGCCTGCCTGGGCGAGGTAGCGGTTGAGGCCGTCTTTGAACTCGTACAGCAATACCGTAAACTCATCTTGCCCGAGGGCGTCGATGGCTTGGAGGTAGTCGACCTCTATGACGGTAGCGCCCAGCGACGCCAGTTGGGCGCGGGCTTCGTCGAGGAGTTGGCGCAGAAAGGGATTGCTTCCCTGGGGTTGGCGCTCTATGCCGATGCGCTTGCCCCGGAGCCCATCGGGGTCGAGGAAGCGGGTGTAATCGGAATGCCCCTGCCCCCGGCTGCCGGCAGTGGCTTCGTCGGCGGGGTCGTAGCCGGCCAGTATGCCCAGCAGCAGGGCGGCGTCGGCAACGGTGCGGGCCATGGGGCCGGCGGTATCCTGGGTGTGCGAAATGGGGATGATGCCGCTGCGGCTCACTAAGCCTACGGTGGGTTTAATGCCTACAATGCCGCTGACGGCTGCCGGGCATACAATGGAGCCGTCGGTTTCGGTGCCTACGGCTATGGCGCAGAGGTTGGCCGATACGGCTACGCCTGAGCCCGAACTGGAGCCGCAGGGGTTGCGGGCCAGGTAGTAAGGGTTGCGGGTTTGGCCGCCGAGGCTGCTCCAGCCCGATGATGAGTCGGAGGAGCGGAAGTTTGCCCACTCGCTGAGGTTGGTCTTGCCCAGGATGACGGCGCCGGCCTGTCGCAGCCGATCGACGATAAAAGCGTCGCGGCCGGCGCGCCGCCCTTCGAGGGCTACCGACCCTGCGGTGGTGGGCATATCGTCGGTGGCGCCGCTGGTGTCGATGTTGTCTTTGATGAGCACGGGGATGCCGTGCAGGGGGCCGCGCAGCTTGCCCTGGCGGCGCTCGTCGTCGAGCGCCCGGGCCTGGGCGGCGGCCTTGGGGTTGAGGGCGATGACGGAGCGCAGGGCCGGTCCCTGCCGGTCGAGGGCTTCTATGCGTTCGAGGTAGAGGGCTGTCAGTCGGGCTGAGGTCATCTGGCCGCTGCCGAGCTGTTCCTGTAAGGACGAGAGGGTCGCTTCCAGCAGCGGGAAGTTGTCGGCGGCCGACTGATCTTCGTCCTGAGCGGCGCCTGCTTTGGGCGCGCAGGCGGCGTTCAGGATGCTGCCCAAGCCCAGCGCCGCAGCGGCCTGGGTGGCTATGAAGGAACGTCGTTTCATGGAGTGGTTGTTTTGTAGCGGGGTAAAATACGAGATATATAGTTCTCCAAGTCCAGATTTTATAGATATTTGGCTTGGAAAACTATAAAAGACATCTCCTATGAAAACAATTGCTTTTGGCCGGCATTCGCTGCGCCTTATCGTTTTGTTGTGGTTAGTTTGTACCGCTGCCGGCAGCCTTATGGCTCAGCGCAGAAAAGCGCCCAGACGCTATGCCGATCGCATCGAATCCGGTGAAGTATATCTCCAATCTGACCATCAAAACCTCTACGTCAGCAATGCCGATGGGCAGTTTGTACACAAGATTTTTTACCCTGAAACGGGGCAGATCACACACCGTATGACTTTTGAGGATCGTAGGTTTTCGGTGCTCAACGGCCCTTATCAGGAGTGGTATGACAATGGCCGCCTGTGGATGGAGGGCGCCTATCGGGGCGGTCTGCAACACGGCCCCTGGAGCTATTACGATCACGAGCACGGCGGCAAAACTTACGCCGGCAACTTCGATCAGGGCGATAAAGAAGGCAAGTGGCTCCGCTATGACAGCCTCGGTCGCGTGACGCAGGAGGAAAACTACGTTGCCGGCAAACAGCATGGTCGGCAACTCGTCTTCGATGAAACCGGCGGCATCAAGATTACCCGTTATTATGAAAAAGGGGAACAAGTATCCTCCGAGCCGGCAGAGCTTGAAGATGCCTCGGAAATGATGCCTTATATGTTGCAGTGCAAAGACAATCCCGACCGCGAATTGCGCAAGGCCTGCTCCGATCAGGTGATGATGAGCGTCATCTACCGCGAGGTAAAATACCCCCCTCTTGCCCGCGAAAACAACATTCAGGGAAGGGTTGTTTTCAGCTTCGTCATCGAAAAGGACGGCAGTCTTAGCAACATCATCGCGCTCAGGGGCGTGTCTGCCGATATTGAAGCCGAATGCCGCCGGGTGCTGGCGCTCATGCCCCCCTGGGCGCCGGGAACGAAGGGCGGGCGACCCGTGCGGGTGCGGTTTCAGTTGCCCATTATGTTCCGACTCGAATAAAGAAGGCCGTAATTCTCTCTTTCCGTTTGCACGTATTGGCGGCGCAGGCATTATCTTTGCGTCGTGAATCCGCTAGCATCTCTACTACAACGTTACGCCAACGACGACCGCCGCACCCGCCGGCTTGGGCAGGCGCTCAGCGCCGCCGGCCAGCCCCGCATTCAGCTCAAGGGCTTAGTAGGCGCGCAGCTCGCCTTCGTCATTGGCGCCATCAGTCAGACCCTCACGCGCAGCCACCTCGTTGTGGCCGCCAATAAAGAGGAAGCCGCTTATCTTCAGAACAGCCTTGCCGCCATTGGGGCCGGCAAGGCCGTTTTTTTCTTCCCCGACTCGTTTAAGCGGCCCCTCTACTTCGACGTCCTCGACGCCAACAACGTCTTACAGCGCACCGAAACCGTCAATCAGCTCACCCAGCGCCAGGCCGGCGGCCACATCATCGTCACGTATCCCGAGGCGCTCTTCGAGAAGGTCGTCTCGCCCGAGGTGCTCGACCAAAGCCGCATCCTCATCGCGCGGAGCGAAAAATTGGACGTAGATACCATCATCGAATTTTTAGCCGAGTACGGCTTTCGCCGCGAAGCGTTCGTGTATGAGCCCGGCCAATACAGCGTTCGGGGCGGCATCATCGACGTCTTCTCCTACGGCAATGACTACCCCTATCGCATCGAGCTCTTCGACGACGAGGTGGAGAGCATCCGAACCTTCGACCCCCTCACCCAACTTTCGGTAGCCAACATCGAGCGGGTGTCGTTGGTGCCCAACATCAACACCCGATTCCGCCGCGATCAGAAAGTACCTTTCTTTCAGGTGCTGCCCGAAGATGCCGTGGTGTGGCTCAATGACTACGACTATCTCCTCGACCGGCTTCTCTACTGCTTCGAGCAGGCCGAAGCTTACCGCGAAACCATTACCATCCTCGACGTCGACGAGCGGGCCGAGGTCTTCCGCGACGGCGCCTTCGTGCGCCCCGGCGAAACCGTGGCGGATCTGGAGCGACACCCTCTGGCGCTCTTCACCAATGCCCGCCCCGCCGGCTGGACCAACGTAGAGATCATACCCTATGAAGCCAAGCCGCAGCCGCCCTTTCGCAAAAACTTTCAGGCCATCATCGAGCACCTGCAGGCCAATACCGCCCGGGGTGTAGAGAACTTCATCTTTTCCGATAACCCCAAGCAATTGGAGCGCTTCGACAGCATCTTCCGCGACCTCGAAGCCCATGTGTCCTACCAGCCCGTTCTCCAGGCCATACACGAAGGTTTCCTCGATGAGGAACTCAAAGTAGCTTGCTATACCGACCACCAGATATTCGAGCGCTTCCACCGCTATAAGCTCCGCCGCGGCTTCTCCAAAGACCAGGCCATCAGCCTCAGGATGCTGCGCGAACTCCAGCCCGGCGACTTCGTAGTACACATCGACCACGGCATCGGTCGCTTCAGCGGCTTAGAAAAAATAACCGTCAACGGGCAGGTGCAGGAGTCGGTGCGCATCGTCTACAAAAACAACGATCTCCTCTACGTCAGCATCAACGCCCTCCACAAACTCTCCAAATACGCCGGCAAAGAGGCCGAGCCGCCCGGCCTCGACAAACTCGGGGGCGAAGCCTGGAAAAACCTCAAAGCCCGCGCCAAAAAAAAGGTCAAAGACATAGCCGCCGAGCTCATCAAGCTCTATGCGCTGCGCCGGTCGTCGCCGGGCTATGCCTTCCCCCCCGACAGCTACCTGCAAACGGAATTGGAGTCGAGCTTCCTCTACGAAGACACCCCCGACCAGCTCAAGGCCACCATAGACGTGAAGGCCGATATGCAAAAAGACTACCCCATGGACCGCCTCATCTGCGGCGATGTGGGCTTTGGCAAAACCGAAGTGGCTATCCGCGCTGCCTTCAAAGCCGTCCTCGGCGGCAAGCAGGTGGCCGTGTTGGTGCCCACTACCATCCTGGCCCTTCAGCACTACCGCACCTTCAGCGAGCGCCTCAAGGAGTTTGGCGCCACCGTCGACTACGTCAATCGCTTCCGCTCTACGGCCGAGCGCAAGCAGGTGCTGGCCAACCTCGCCGCCGGCAAGGTAGACATCATCATCGGCACCCACGCCCTGCTCGGCAAGGAGGTGGGCTTCAAAGACCTCGGCCTCCTGATCATCGACGAAGAGCAGAAATTTGGCGTAGCCGCCAAAGAAAAACTCCGCAACATCAAAGTCAACGTCGACACCCTCACCCTCACCGCTACGCCCATACCGCGAACCCTGCAATTCAGCCTCATGGCGGCCCGCGACCTCTCGGTCATCCGAACGCCGCCGCCCAACCGCCAGCCCATACATACCGAAGTGCGCGTAGCCAGCGACGAGCTCGTAAAAGAAGCCATCTACTACGAAGTCAATCGCGGCGGACAAGTGTTCTTCGTACACAACCGCGTCAAAGACCTTCAGGATCGCGTCGAAATCGTGCGCCGCCTCTGCCCCGACGTAGAAGTGGCCGCCGCCCACGGCCAGATGGCCGCCGAAAATCTCGAACAGGTGCTCATCGACTTCATCGATCGCCGCTACGATGTGCTGGTGTGTACCAACATCATCGAAACGGGCCTCGATATCCCCAACGCCAACACCATGATCATCGACGAGGCCCATAATTTCGGCATCTCCGACCTGCACCAGTTGCGCGGGCGCGTGGGGCGCAGCAACCGCAAGGCCTTCTGCTACCTGTTCACCAAGCCGCTGTCGGTACTCACGCCCGAAGCCCGCAAACGGCTACGCACCCTCGAAGAATACAGCGACCTCGGCAGCGGCTTCGAAATCGCCATGCGCGACCTCGACATCCGCGGCGCCGGCAACCTGCTGGGCGCCGAGCAAAGCGGCTTCATCGCCGACATCGGCTATGAAACCTTCCAGCGGATACTCGAAGAGGCCGTCTACGAACTCAAACATACCGAGTTCAAAGCCCTCTTCCAGGACGAAATCGAGCGGGAAACGGTCTTCGTCCGCGATGTACAGATCGATACCGACGTCGAAATGCTCATCCCCGATGCGTACGTCTCCAACACCCAGGAGCGCCTGAGCCTCTATACCGAGCTCGACGGCCTGCCCGATGAGGCCGCCCTCCAACGCTTTGAAGACAGCCTCCGCGATCGCTTCGGCCGCATACCGCCTCAGGTCAAAGAGCTCTTCGAAGGCCTCCGCCTCCGCTGGGTGTGCAAGGAACTGGGCTTCGAACGCATCGTACTCAAAGACAATAAGCTGCGTTGCTATTTCGTGGAAAACCCCCAGAGTCCTTTCTACGAAACGCCCCGCTTTCAAGCCATCCTCCAATACCTGAATACCCACGGCAAGCTGCGCGGCCTCCACCTCAAGCAGGCTGCCCGCTTCCTCATCATGGGCAAAGACGGCCTGCGCAGCCTCCATGCCGCAAAAGAACTCCTCAAAGACCTCCTCAAAGAGGCTACGGCTTTGTAATGGCGCCCGCCACACCTGGGCTCCTCACCCTTGCCCTCTTCCGCTAAGCAACGGCTGAACCTAAAGGGTTGATTTTTTTTAGGGGCCACCGCCGCGCCGCCCATGTATGAAGTAGTGGCGTAATGGTTGATGTAAGGCGGCGCGGCGGCCGGGCTATCCGGTCGCAGGAGCTCCCTTTTATCCCTTGGCCGGGGTGGTGGTGGGGTGGGGGTGGTGGGTAAA
>Ga0209573_1000326_pt1 | contig 108884 bp, 91 predicted proteins | sample TNRBio252014_DNA_FD_185870 | JGI IMG/M metagenome (GOLD analysis project Ga0209573, IMG submission 185870) | Wastewater treatment Type I Accumulibacter community from EBPR Bioreactor in Madison, WI, USA - TNR Reactor_6/25/2014_ DNA (SPAdes)... | ecosystem: Engineered > Bioreactor > EBPR >...
ATAAATTGCAACCAATAGAAAAAAGGGTGCAGGACCTGCTCAGCAGAATGACCGCCGAAGAAAAATTCTGGCAATTGTTTATGATTCCCGGCGACCTCGATAATGCAAAGCCCGATCAATATAAGAGCGGACTTTTCGGTTTCCAGGTAAGTGCAGCAGCAAAAGGTGATGCCACGGGACAAATGATGAACTATGGCACAGATGAAAATGCCGAAGCATTGGCATTGAAAATAAACGCTATTCAAAAATATTTTATAGAAAAAACAAGATTGGGCATTCCCATCATTCCGTTTGATGAAGCCCTGCATGGTTTGGTAAGAGAAGGAGCTACTGTTTTTCCGCAGGCCATTGCCCTGGCTGCTACATGGGATACGGCACTTATGAACAAAGTGGCAAATGTGATTGCCGATGAAGCGAAAAGAAGAGGCATCCGGCAAATACTTTCCCCTGTCGTAAATATTGCTTCTGATGTTCGCTGGGGCAGAACAGAAGAAACCTATGGGGAAGATCCGTTTCTCACTTCGGCAATGGGAGTGGCTTTTGTCAGTGCATTTGAAAAGAAAGGAATAATCACCACTCCCAAACATTTTATTGCCAACGTGGGTGATGGTGGACGGGATAGTTATCCTGTGCATATCAATGAAAGATTACTGGAAGAAATTTATTTCGCACCGTTCAAAGCCTGTTTTGAAAAGGGCGGTTCCCGGTCCGTAATGACTTCCTATAATTCATTAGACGGTATTGCCTGTTCGGCGAACAGCTGGTTATTACAGGAGAAATTAAAAAAACAATGGGGCTTCGAAGGTTTTGTGATCTCCGATGCCAATGCGGTTGGTGGAGAAGTGGTATTACATAACACTGCAAAAGACTATCCAGGCAGCGGGCAACATGCAATCAGTAACGGGCTGGAAGTTATTTTTCAAACAGAGTACAAGCACCATCAATTGTTTATTCCGCCTTTCCTGGATAAAAGTATTGATAGTAACAGGATTAATGAGGCGGTAGCAAGAGTATTAAAGGCAAAATTTGAGCTGGGCCTGTTTGAAAATCCTTATGTACCTGGTGAGTCAAATTTATCAGCACAAGAACATAAGCAGGTGGCTAAACAAGCAGCTCTTGAATCTATAGTTTTATTAAAGAATGCGAAGAATGTATTGCCGCTGCCAAAAAATATCCGCTCCATTGCTGTGATCGGAGTTGATGCCACTGAAGCAAGATTGGGTGGTTACAGTGGCCCGGGTAATGATAAGGTCAGTATACTGGAAGGAATCAAACAGAAAGCAGGCAGCAATACGAAAATCATCTATGCTGCCGGTTGTGGCCGCACTACGAATGAATATGTTGTTATTCCCGCAAAGCACCTAAGCTATAATGGTAGCGAAGGATTACAGGCAGAATATTTTACCAATGTAACAGTAAGCGGGAACCCAGTTGTAAAGCGAATAGATAAGTCCATAGACTTTCACTGGACCTTATATGCTCCCGATCCCTTACTGAAAGCAGATTTTTATTCCGTTCGCTGGACAGGACAACTGGCAGCATCAGCAACTGGTAAATTTAAGATCGGGCTGGAAGGAAATGACGGGTTTCGGTTATATATCAACAATAAACTAATTATTGATAACTGGCATAAACAAAGCTACCGCACTTCGGTAGTTGATTATTATTTTGAAAGGGGAAAGAGCTATGATATACGGGTAGAATTTTTTGAACCCGTTGGTAATGCAACCATCAAACTGATTTGGAATGTTGGAGTAGTGAATGACTGGAAAAAGAAAATCCAGGAGGCCGTTATAGCCGCCAAACAATCTGATATAGCTATTGTGACTGCGGGAATAAGCGAAGGCGAGTTCCAGGACCGAGCTATGCTTTCTTTACCCGGTCACCAGGAAGAGCTGATCACCGCTGTTGCTGCAACCGGTAAACCGGTGGTGGTTGTATTGGTGGGCGGCAGCGCCATTACTATGAACAACTGGATCGATAAAGTTCCCGCCATTGTTGATGTCTGGTATCCCGGCGAAGAAGGCGGCCATGCTGTTGCTGATGTTCTGTTCGGTGATTATAACCCTGCCGGAAGATTACCCATTACTTTCCCGGTACATGAAGCACAGTTACCCCTTGTCTATAACCATAAACCAACGGGCAGGGGCGATGACTATAATAATTTACCGGGCCAGCCGCTTTTTCCGTTCGGGCATGGATTGAGTTATACAAAATTTGAATACAGTGATATAAAGCTGAGAAAGAATAATATCAGGAGTGTTGATTCAACTACTGTTTCTTTTACGTTACAAAATACCGGCGCAAGAGACGGCGACGAAGTAGTGCAATTGTATATCCGGGATATGCATTCATCTGTCGCAAGGCCGGTCATGGAACTAAAAGGTTTCCGGCGGATTCATTTAAAAGCCGGACAGATGAAGACGATATCTTTTTCAATTACTTCTGAAATGTTGTCAATGCTGGATGTAAACATGAAAGAAGTGGTGGAGCCGGGAGCGTTCAGGATTATGATTGGGTGTTCTTCGAGAGATGTTAAATTGAAAGAAACTTTGATGATCAGAGAATAGATTTAGGGAATGATATTTACTTAATATTTGTGTATTCCACAGCAATCTCCGCCCCCACTTTTGCATTGTGTTTGATCAAAGCAATATTCGCTTCAAGGCTTTCACCTTTTGTGTTTTCGGCGATATATTTCAGAATAAACGGAGTTACGTTTTTGCCGGCAATATTTTTTTCTTTTGCCGCTTTCAATGCCTGCAGAATATGCACTTCCATTTCATCGGTAGCAATTTCCTGTTCTGTGGGGACAGGGTTAGCAATTAATACAGAGCCGGTTAGTCCTAATTTCCATTTAGTAGCAAGCAAGTCTGCAATGGCTGAAACAGAATCCAATCGTAAAGGAGAAAGAAATCCGCTTTTGCGGGAATAAAAACTGGGAAATTCATCCTGGCCATAGGTAACAACCGGTATTCCCTTTGTTTCCAAATATTCCAATGTCAACCCGATATCCAGAATGGATTTTACACCCGCCGATACCACCGCCACAGATGTTTGCGCCATCTCCGTCAGGTCTGCAGAGATATCCATGCTTGTTTCTGCACCACGGTGCACACCTCCGATGCCCCCGGTTACAAATATTTTGATGCCTGCCATATCAGCTATCCGCATGGTGGCCGCAACAGTTGTTGCCCCATATAAGTTTTGACTGATGACATAAGGTATATCCCGTAAGCTCACTTTCCATACATCTTTTGCTTTACCAAAATATTCCAGTTGTTTATTGGTTAATCCTATATAACACTTACCATTAAAGATGGCGATCGTTGCAGGCACAGCGCCATTAGCCCTCACTACTTCTTCTACTGCAAAAGCGGTCTCCACATTCTTAGGATAAGGCATTCCATGCGAAATGATGGTGGACTCTAATGCAACAACCGGTTTGTTGTTTTTCAACGCCAGTTCTACCTCAGGATGTATTTCCAATAGTGAATTCATCAGGAGGGATAATATTTGGTGATGAGACCTAATAATTTTTCCTGGTTAAGGTGTGTGGCAATGGCACCGTTTACCTGTAATATTTCTGCAGATAAAGTATGCGCCAGCTTAAGACAATCCATGTCTTCTTTACCCAGGTGTTTGCCCAGTATAAAGCCTGACAGGGAACCATCACCGGCACCGGTGCAATCCACCACTTCCAAAGAAGGAGCAGGAAGAGTAATTGCTTTTTCTTTATTGTACAATGCTGAACCCATTTTGCCATTGTGCAACCAGATATTCTGTACTCCTTTTTCCAGCAATTGCTGTATCTGCATTTGCGTCATAGAAGCCTGTTCTGAACAAAGCACCGGCAATTCATCTTCATTTGGTGTTATCATATACAAGCCATCCAGGTTAACATTGGTGAATTTTTTGGCGGGGGGAACCGAAACCGGTTCTAACACAAACGGAATCCCGGTTTCTTTACTGAACGCAAGCAACCATTCAGCCGTATCAACACTGATATTAGCATCGGCTAACAGGAAGGAAGCGGTCCTTAGCAGCTCAATATGCCCGGCTAAATGTTCCGGTGTGATCAAATGATTAGCAGCATTCGTTAAGAAAGCAGAAAACAATGAGCCGTCCACATTCAGGATACCGGTGTATTTTCCGGAAAGCCCCTTTTTCGTAATTGAAGCATCCAGTTTAACTCCCGCATTAATACAAACCTGTTTTAACCAGTCACCATCACTGTCATCTCCAAAAACACTGATCAGTTGAACGGGTACACCCAGCAAGGCTAACTGGTGAGAGATATTGCGGCTTACACCACCCGCAGTTTTTGTAACGGTGGCATCATTGGTAGTGGCAAACAGCATATTATCGGTAGCATGAAACAATTCATCTACTAAGGCGGCTCCTATACATATTACAGGATTTGACATGCTGCAAATGTAAAGGCAAAGAACTATTCTTCTTTTTTCTTTACAATTAAAAACCAATCATTATCCAGCGGCAGGTAGCCATAGTCATAACAGTAATGATAAGTTTTACCGGTTTTGGTAGTATAAAGATGAGTGAAGTATTTGAACTGGAAACCCAGCCGTTGTAGTTTGTCTTTATTGGCTTTTGCGGTTTCTTCACCTTCGGGAAGAATGCTCTCCAGCACTTTCCGGTTTTTCAGCAATGCGTTATTAATATTACGTACCAGCGGACTTTGTCCTCCCTTTGCCTTTTGTTCATTATTATAATTATTCCTGCAGTAATCGTTACAAAACTTCTTGTCGGCCCGCCCTTTTAATACGTTGCCACAGGCCAAACAGGTTCGTTTATCCGTTTTTTCTTTGATCATTGGTAAAGGTTTAGAGCTTTAATATACAACTATTTATCCGTGTACAAACGTTTCTACACGTTTAGCTTCGGGAGTAAACGGGTAAAAACCGGCTACCGCTTTTTGGCACTAGCATCTTTGTGTTGTCAATCGGAAATGACGTCACCGGCTGACTGAGATAACAAAATTCAAAAATCGTTTCCGCAAAACCGTAAAGGCACGGAAGCACAAAACTTAAAGTTATGTACGCATTAAAAAACAAAGTACAATTGATCGGCAACCTGGGTAACGCACCAGAAGTGAAAACATTAGAAAGTGGTAAAAAAATGGCCCGTTTCTCTGTAGCCACTAATGAAAACTATCGCAACGCCAAAGGCGAGAAAGTAACCGAAACACAATGGCACAATCTGGTTGCCTGGGGTAAGGTAGCTGAGATCGTTGAAAAATTCCTGACCAAAGGAAAAGAAGTTGCTATCGAAGGCAAGCTTGTTAACCGTAGTTATAACGACAAAGAAGGGAACAAGAAATACGTCACCGAGATACAGGTGAACGAGTTGCTGTTGCTGGGCGTAAAAGCTGAGTAATAAATCAGTAATTAATACGGAACATTGCAAAGGCAAAGGCTGGCGCAATGTTCCTTTTCTTTTTATGCCAACGACTGTATGATGAAGTATGACACCGAAAATGAAATGTTTCAACTGGCCATTCAACTGGTTAACCAGAGCAATCGCAATATCTTTCTCACCGGCAAGGCTGGTACGGGTAAAACAACTTTTCTTAAATATATCAGGGCTAATTGTCCAAAGCAGATGGCAGTGGTGGCTCCAACAGGTGTAGCGGCTATCAATGCAGGAGGAGTAACGATACATTCATTCTTTCAACTACCGCTTGCACCATTTATTCCTGAGACAAAAAGAGCTGGTTTTCAAAACAACAATCAGGAAGTTTCTAATAAACACAGCCTTCTTAGTCGTTTACGCTTCAACAGCGATAAGAAAAAAGTATTACAGCAATTAGAGATACTAGTGATAGATGAAATAAGTATGGTCCGGTGTGATACTTTGGATGCTATTGATACTGTATTACGTCATATCCGCCAGCGGCCTAATGAACGGTTTGGCGGAGTTCAATTACTTTTCATCGGGGATATGCTGCAGTTACCCCCTGTTATTAAAGAACAGGAATGGAATTTATTGTCAGAATACTACAGCGGTCAATATTTCTTTGACAGCAAAGTGCTTCAGGAAGACCCGCCTCTTTATATTGAATTCAATAAAATATACCGGCAAAGTGATCAGCAATTTATTGACCTTTTGAACCAGGTTCGTAACAATGAACTGCATGAGGAGGGGATGAAAATTTTGGAAAGCCGGTTTCAACCATCATTCAGGCGTAGTAAACAGGATGGGTATATCGTTCTCACTACACATAATAATAAAGCAAGTGAGATTAATACAAGAGAGCTGGACAGTCTGAATGGTAAATTATTTTCTTATGAAGCTGAAGTCCAGGATGAGTTTACTGACAGGGCATACCCGGCTGATGAAGTTTTACATTTAAAGATTGGCGCACAGGTCATGTTCATCCGAAATGATGCTGCAGAAAAAGGAAAACGATATTTCAACGGAAAGATTGGAACTATATCTAAACTGGAAGCCGACAAGATATTTGTGCAATGCGATGACGACCCGGAAATTGAAGTGCAAAAAGAGAAATGGGAAAACATCCGCTATACTTTAAATAAAACAACCCGCCAGTTAGATTCCGATGTCCTTGGTTCTTTTACCCAATTTCCTTTACGATTGGCATGGGCTATCACTATTCATAAGAGCCAGGGGTTAACGTTTGAAAAAGCGATCATTGATGCAGGTGCCGCATTTGCACCGGGGCAGGTGTATGTGGCGTTGAGCCGCTGTACCAATCTTGAGGGGATGGTATTACAAAGCCGGGTCAACTCTTCCAGCCTGTTCAGCGATCCAAGGATTGCAGCCTTTTCACAGCGAAGTGCAACCGGTGGAGAATTACAAAAGGAGCTGGCTGTTGCTAAAAAGCTTTACCAGCAAACAGTATTGCTTTCCACTTTTGATTTTGCTGTTGCTATCAATACCAGCAAAGAACTATTGGAGTATTTATTAGAATATAATTCTTCATTTAATCCTGAATCACTTACCTGGACGGAGGAACTGCTGGGAAAACTGGATAAGCTGCAGGAAACAGCAAAAAAATTTCAGGCACAGCTGCAGTTTTTATTTCCACAGCGGGAATCGCCGGAAGAAAACCAACCATTACAAGAAAGAATAAAAGCCGCCGCCACTTATTTTGTATCAGAGATTGGGTTGTTTATTCAATTTATCCAACAATCACCAGCAGCAACTGACAGTCGTCTTCATTCGAAGGAGTATAATGAAAGCCTTCGTGAGGTTTTTGCACAATTAGCTATGAAGAAGTTCATACTGGAAGGTTTTAACGGAAAGTTTGATATGGAAGCCTTTCATCACCGGAAACAAAAATTTGTGTTGCCTTCTATTACCGTCAATGCTTATGCCGGAGCCTCGCAAAAGAAAACGGAGAGTCCCCGACCAGTTTTGCATCAGCAATTACGAAAACTGCGTGAGAGTATTTGTGCACAGAAAGATCTGCCCATTTATATAGTGGCCGGAAGCAATACCATTGATGAAATGGCTCTTTATTTGCCCCAGACTTTAACCGAACTGAGAAACATCAGCGGCTTTGGTGATGCTAAGGTTCAGCAATACGGCCAGCAGTTTTTAGATGTTATTATTGCTTATAGCAAGAAGAATAATCTCTCATCGCTAATGCATGAAAAATCTCCCAAAAAGGAACCGAATAAGGCAAAAGAAAAAAAGGGGCTAAAGGTTGACACCAAAGCAGAGTCTTTCCGCTTGTTCAGGGAGGGAAAAACGATCGGCGAAATAGCTAAAGAACGAAACTTTGCAATCCAGACCATTGAGGGTCACCTGGCTCATTTTGTACAAAAGGGGGAAATCAATATTCAAGAATTAGTAAGCCGGGAAAAACTATTGCTAATAGAACCGGCAATAAAAGATTTTAATGGGGAGACCATCACTTCTATCAAACAAAAACTGGGTAATGAGATAGGATTTGGGGAAATAAAACTGGCAATTGCCTGGTCAACATTTATAAAAAGTAAATCAGCGGATTAAAGCAACAATCCCTTTTCGAAATTCCCGGGGTTTTCCCGGCAGGGTAAATTCCGCTAGCCAGACAAATGAGTTCGCATCCGCTCTCTTTCCTCTTACTTTGCCATCCCATTTTTCAAATGGATTAGTTGAAAAAAATACCTTTTCTCCCCAACGATTATAGATACTGAACTGGTAGTTATTTATTAGCCCCAGGCTGCCTAAAGGAGCGAAGCTATCATTCTTACCATCATCATTGGGAGTAAAGCCAGTTGGAAAATAGACAGCAATACAAGATAAATCAGTTTCCACTTTGCCGGGTGCCGTTACAGTACATATGCCTGCTCCCGAAACAGTAACAGAATAATCACCTGCCGCAAGATTTGAAGCAATGGTAGTTGTTTGCGGAGGAACGGTGCTCCATAGAATGTTTAATGGTGCAGTAGTTCCTTCTACACTTACTATCAGTGAACCACCCGTGTTGGTCTGGCAATCTGCCATCGTCAACATAGTTGTTATCACATTTAAAGCTGTTACTTGTTTTGTCTTTGTCGAAGGGGCATTGCCGGGACCGCTCACTGTTAGGGTTACATTATAAGTTCCCGGGGCAGAAAATGTATGTGATGGGTTGGCTTCAGCTGACGTATTATTGACACCAGATACCGGATCCCCAAAGTTCCAGCTAAAGGTTGATGGACAAAGAGCAGACGTATTGGTGAAGTTGATGGTACTATTATTTACACAGCTATAAGTAAAATCAGCTTCATTAGGTGGGGCCCCACCGATCCATATATCGTCTACGGCAACACCATCATAATTATTACATATTGTTCCGGCCCCGAAGATGAAACGAAAGATGACGGAAGAGCGGAAAGCAAGTCCGGGTGCAATAGTGGTGGCTGTTACCCAGCCATTACTGCCACCGCCTCCGCGGCAACCGCCAGATGTGGCTTGCATATTGCCAGACCATCCTCTTCGTTCTGCAGTAAGAGGCGACAGGTATGTAACGGGATCCTGGTTGAACCAGTTTTTTTGTACACAGTCTGTATAATTTGCCGGGCCGATTGTTATCCAACTGCTTCCATTGTCAATGGAATATTGAAAAGAGGCTCCGTCAAACTGTTGTTCGGTTTCCCAGTTTATCTTAAAAGAGATTAAGGGATAATTAAGATTGGTAAAGTCAAAACAGGGACTTTGTATCCATGATGCTTCAGCGTTCGTATATGAGCTGCCGGTTAATCCGCCAACAATCCAACATCTGGTACCACTACCTGCTGATGAGATTAGCGGCTTAGCCGGTGTACCCCAGGTCCAATCATTACCAACGCCACCCGAAACCCACCCGCCGTCAGATGTTTCAAAACCTTCGGTATATGGAAAGCTGTTGATAGCAGCACCACATTGGGACTTAAGTTCTGCAAAGCCTATTACTAATAATCCCAATAAATATAGAATCTTAATCATCGTTGTCTGCATTCATGTACTATACCAAACCTCTTAATAAAGCAAACAACAAATGTACGGCTAACGGTTTGTCTGACATATACCAATGAAACAAAGGTTTAACGGGGTCATAAAACGGAATGGATAAACGTCATGCATAGTTCACATTGTTTATTAATTATTCACATTTAAGTGTTATGAATTTGTTACGTTAAACAATATCTATATCTTTCTATTCGAATACTTACTAATTCATTTATGGAGACACTTACAACCCCTGCTTACCGGACCATAAGCAATCATGTTATTGCAGAGGTTCGCCAGAAAATTTCCAATGAACAAAATGCCTTGTTTTCTCTCAGGCCGTATCAACCGGGAGAAGTGATTGCTGATTTTTCTGCAGGAACCATTTCCGCAGAACCAACATATCTGACTGTTCAGGTTGGGGTTGGTAAGCATATTACTCTGCAGCCTGAGTTTCTGCAATACATCAATCATAGCTGTGACCCCAATGTTTTTTTTAACACGGCAACCATGCAGTTGGTGGCATTAAGGGAATTACAACCGGAAGAAGAAATGACATTCTTTTACCCGTCCACCGAATGGAAGATGACACAGTCGTTTAACTGTTATTGCGGAAGCCCCCATTGTATCGGGAAAATAAAAGGAGCTGCATATTTATCTAAAGAAGCACAGGAGAAATATCATCTTACTGATTTTATTCAACAACAACTGGCAAAACGGCCGGCCAGGAAGAAAGTAGCGTAGTGTATGAAGGTATCTGAAGCCACCCGGTTATTAAAGCCATATACGATTTGGGTACTAGCTCCTCATCTTGAGTCTGACGACCCCAACATTCAGCATTATTATGATTTTACTCAAAGTATAAAAGAGTACACCAACGTATTTGAAGAATTAAAGGCGGAGTGGAAGTGGCAGCCGGTAACAATGGATAATTTTAAGGCCATTGTAGCATCCATTGCTGAAAGCCAGAACGGGAAAACGCCATTAGTATTAAACCTTTGTGACGGCGATGAGGTAAATGGCACACCTGGTGTATCTGTTATTTATGAATTAGAAAAACAGGGATTGATCTATACCGGCTCGGATGCACATTTTTATAATATTACCACTTCCAAAATACCGATGAAGAAGGCTTTTGATAAAGCTGGAGTGGCAACTGCCAATTGGAGAGTGATAACAGATAAAAAAGGCTCAACCAAAGGTATTTGTAAAAGAGTGGGCACTCCAATCATTATTAAACCGGCCGTTTCCGGGGGTAGTATGGGGGTGTCGGTAAAAAATGTGGTTAACACGGAAGAAGAACTTGCAAAACGGGTTGAAGAAATATACAAAGGCTACCGTGGCTGGAACCTGTTGGTAGATGGTTTGTTTGTTGAACAATTTATAACTGGTCCCGAATACACCACTTTTATCACCGGCTCTTCCGACGACCCGGATAATTGTATTGTGTATGAGCCAGTGAAAAGGGTTTTTCATGAATCGCTGCCTGAATCAGAGAAATTTTTATCATTCGACAGGCTTTGGGAGATCTATGAGGATGAATCACCGATGCCGGAAGAAGAAAATTTCTATGAATACCAGCCCGTAAAAGGAGAATTGGTGGCCGCATTAAAAAAGCTAAGCCTTGAAGCGTATAAAGCCTGCGGCGGAAAAGGCTATACACGGATTGATATCCGGCAGGATGCTGCCACCGGCAAATTATATATGCTGGAAGCAAATGCTCAATGCGGATTGAGCGAGGACGAGAATTATACCTCCATTGGCGCTATACTTAAAGCATCCAATGTATCTTTTGCAGAAGTAATTTGTGAAATACTGAAGGATGCACTGCGAAGAAGTATGGTTAAATCAATACCTGTTAGTAAGATGTCCAGGAAATCACCCAACAGCAAAAAAACAATTAAGGTCAAATAGTTTTGTCATCACTGGCTAAGTAATGATCTTTATATACGTCTACTTATTACCTTAGCAATTCATGAAAGTTTGTGTACTGCAGCCGGATTACTCCACTACCGGAGTTGATTATAAAAACTACGATCCGCCAAGGGATTTATCAGTTTTGATACCCGAAGCAGAAATACATACCGTTTTCCTCAATAAGCTTACTACTTACAAGCAATTAAAAGAACTCGGTAAGCAAGGTTATGATGTTTTTGTAAATCTCTGTGAAGGATATCTTGAATGGGAGGTACCAAGCATTGATGTTATTTACACACTTGAAATATTGAATCTTCCTTTTACCGGGCCAACAACCAAACTTTATGATCCTCCAAAAGAGCTGATGAAATATCTCGCCTACTGTGAAGGTGTCAAAACACCCGGTTATGTAATCATTAATGAATTGAAGGACGTGGAAGAAGCGGTGAAGCACCTGTGCTTCCCGTTATTTGTAAAACCCGCCAAAGCCGGAGATAGTCTTGGTGTGGATGAACATTCGTTGGTGAACAATAAAATAGAGTTGCAACAAAAATGTATTAGCATTTTGGAAGAATATGGGCCATTGCTGGTAGAGGAATATATCGCAGGCAGAGAGTTCACTGTATTAGTTGCTGCGAACTCAGATGAACATAGTTGCACAGTCTTTCGCCCTGTAGAATATTTGTTTCCTGCAGGCAGAGAATTTAAGACCTATGCACTAAAAACATCAGAGCTTCATCCAGACTGTAACGTTCCTTGTACAGACGAAGTGTTGGATAAAGAACTTCGGCAGGCTACAGAAAAAATTTTCAAAGGTTTTAACGGGGTTGGATATGCACGACTTGATTTCAGGGTAAATAATAAGAACGAAGTATATTTCCTCGAAATAAATTTTACCTGTTCAGTATTTTATACAGATGGGTTTGAGGGCTCAGCCGATTATATTTTAAAACACGACGGGATCGGGCAGGCCGGTTTTTTACGTCATATAATTGCCGAAGGAATTGCCCGTCATGATCGGAAGAAAAAACCTTTTGTAATGAAGGGGAATTCAATTGCCGGTTACGGAATCTACGCCAGTCGTGATATAGGAAAGGGGGAAGTTATTTATAAAGGAGAAGGCCGGGCTCAACGACTTATTACCAGGAGATTTGTGGAAAAGAACTGGAATGAAGATGAAAAACTGCATTTCCGGAGATATGCTTACCCCGTAAGCGAAGAGCTTTTTATTTTGTGGGATGATGATCCCTCTGAGTGGGCCCCGCAAAATCATAGCTGCGAGCCTAACACCGAATTTGACGGCCTGAATGTATTAGCAATAAAAACTATATTTAAAGGGCAGGAATTAACACTTGATTATGCTCATTTTCTTGATGAGAATATGGAACCATTTCATTGCCAATGTGGTTCTCCTTCCTGCCGTGGTGAGATTTCCGGAATTCTTCATAATTCATTAACCACCCGTGAAGTAAATTTGCAACAGTTAAACGACCTGCAGTAAATCCGGTCTCACACTTACTCCATTAAATTTTGCTGATAATCCCGGATTACCCGGTGATACTGATGATTTATCATAAACAGATGAACTATGTCCCGTTTTGCCGTACTTAAACAGATAATGTTACAACATCGCTATCGCCTGGCATTGACCTACATTCTTTTTTCACTGGAAATGCTTGGGAACCTGCTTCGTCCTTTTTTCCTAGGCCTTGCAGTGGATGATTTAATAAAGGGAAGCTACAAGGGACTCATTTTACTATCCGCGGTTCATTTTGGCTGGTTAATTATTGGAACAATCCGGCACCGACTGGATACCAGAACATACTCTGCTATATATACGTCATTAGTTACAAAATTCTTAGCCCGCCGGTACAATAAATCAGATGTGTCAAAGCTAAGTGCCCATTCTACATTAGCCAGAGAGTTTGTTGATTTCCTTGAATTTGACCTGGCTTATGTTGTTGAAGCTTTTTACAGCATCATTGGCTCACTTTTATTGTTATTTTTCTATGACACCTCTGTTGTGCTGGTTTGCCTGGGTATACTATTGCCTGTAACGGGTTTTAGTTATCTCTACGGGAAGAAAATGAGAAATCTTAATAGGCAAAAAAATGACGAACTCGAAAAACAGGTTGATATTATTTCCACCGGTAACAGCCATTTGATCCGGCAGCATTATGATAATTTACGAAAATGGCAAATCAGGATCAGTGATCAGGAGGCATGGAACTTCGGTATAATGGAAATAATGGTAATGGTGGTTATAGGGCTTGCATTATTGATCACTAATAAAATGGCGGGAGCTCAAATTGAAGCAGGAAGCCTGATTGGTATCTATAGCTATATCCAGCGGTTTGTCTCCGGGTTGGATACAATCCCTTACACGGTCCAGCGCCTTTCTTCTTTGAACGATATTACAAGAAGAATTGAGCTGCAGGAAGAAGACCTGGGAAAACCAGACCCAATACAAATTGGGGTGAAGGTTGTAGCATAATTGAGCACTAAGAGGTAGGAAAAACTGGTAGTACTACACTTAAACAAGCAAAGACCGATTGTTTATATCGTCTTTGCTTGTTTTGGCTCCGATGATTTATTTTAAAGACCTTAATACCTGTCGTGATCCTTCGTCCAACGCCTTTTTTGCTGCATCATCAACTTGGCCTTCATATTTACCATTTAGTTTGGGTTGCAGTCGGGTAGACCCATCAGACAATTTTATCAGCGTCATAGCGGCTTCAATTGTATAAGAAGTCGCAGCGTTCGGATCTGTATTTTTAATTGCTTTTAGCAACCCCCCTACCTTACTACCCTGTTTTATTTTTATAAAATCACTGGTCAGTGTATAATCGCAATTAAATTTTTTGGCCTCATCTTCTGAAGCAACCGCTATAGCCTCGACAGTACCATCAGTCAATGTATTAACCAGGTGTTGTTGCAGTAAGGCGGCCTGCAGTTGTTGATCGCCTTTGGGTTCATACACACCGATACGAATGATACCTGCTTTTTTTTGTTCTGTAAGGGCTGGTTTTTCCCCTTCTTTATTTTTATATTCTTTCATCGCCTGGTTCATCATATCACTAACATCAAACTTTTCCTGCAGATCCTCTTCATTCATAGTTTCTGTATAACCCAAAGGAATTTCAAAAAGCATCGAATCAAGTTTTACTGTTGAAAGCTCCAGGGTTTCAATGCTGGTTTGAAATTCGCTAGTCTGTGCATTACCCCCTCCCATTTTAATGGTTGTGGTTTCAATTAAAGGGAAACCTAATTTTCCTTTTCCGCTCCTGCGGGTAACAAATCGGTCTTTGCACTCCGGTTGGGGCCTTTCATTTGGAGCCATTGAGGTTTTTGTGGGACGATACCGCACCGGGCAATTAAATAATGGGAGATCAATATACCAGCCATCTGTCTTTATAATGATACTATCCTTCATGCTACAGGCATCAGGGGATGGCTTCATTTTTTGCGAGGTCCATACATGTCTGGCGTTGAAGCCGTACATTTTTTTACGTTCACCAGTATCGGTAATGCTGTACCACATAGTAATAACACCTCCCTTCTGAGGAGTGGTTTTTTCCTTTGGTTCGGATGCAATTGGCTTACTTTTTACCGGGGTAACGGGCTTTAGATCTTCATCAATGACTTCATCGGTTTCTTTAGAAAATGGCTCAATGTAATAGAGCTTTTTTTTCTCATTTATCTTTATGGTGCGTTGCAGGTCGCATTGCTCAATAGTGATTGGAGGAGCTGGCATGCCCATCATGCCGGCGCTTTCAGTTCTTTTACGCATCCCTTTTACATAGATGGTAGATTCTGTTTTCATTCCCATCATACTGGTTGCCTGACGCAACTTGTATTGCTGTGCATTAGCTTCATTGTCTATTAGTAATGCAGTTATCATGACTGCGATAAAGCAGAGAGCATTTTTTTTCATAATAATCGCTTTGTACTAAAGGTAACAATTGAATTATTATAAATAGATGAGCGAAGTGCAGAAAAAGAGGGCTATTAGTATGAAAATTTATCTCCCCATAAACACCATCAGGATCTGCACATCACTGGGATTGATACCTGATATGCGGCTCGCCTGGCCCAGCGTCCTTGGCTTTATACGGGTAAGTTTCTCCCGGGCCTCATTGCCCAGGGAGGATATTTTCTTATAGTCAAATGTTTCGGGAATTTCCAGTTCTTCAAGTTGAGACATTCTTTGAACCAGCTCTTTTTCCTTTTCTATATACACATCATACTTAACTTGTATCGAAGCCTGTTCAAGAGCGTCTTTGGAGAAGTTTTTTAGGGCTGCTCCCAGTCGGGGTAATGCCACAGCAAATTCTTCTAATTCGACATCCGGGCGGAGTAATATTTTTTGGGCTTTTTGCTTTTCTGTAATAAGCGAAGAATTAATTGAGGTGAAATAAGAATTGACCTCTTCTGGCTCAACGGCAAAATCTTTTAATGTTGCTTTTATTTGCTCAACACTGTTTCTTTTCTCAATTACCTTATCCATTCTTTCCTGCGAAGCCAGCCCAAGGCGATAACTTAATTCAGTCAATCGTAAATCAGCATTATCCTGGCGAAGCAACGTTCTAAATTCGGCTCTTGAGGTAAACATCCGGTAGGGCTCCTGGGTTCCTTTGCTGATCAAATCATCAATCAATACACCGATATAGGCGTCACTTCTTTTTAGAACAAGGGGCTCTAGATTTTTAACTTTCTGGTGCGCATTGATACCCGCCATTAATCCCTGGCAGGCCGCTTCTTCGTATCCTGTTGTGCCATTAATTTGTCCTGCAAAAAACAAGTTTTGAATCAATTTAGTTTCCAGGGTGTATTTTAACTGCGTCGGTGGAAAGAAATCATATTCAATTGCATACCCGGGGCGAAACATTTTCACATTCTCAAAACCAACAATATTACGAAGAGCTTCGTATTGTGTTTCTTCAGGAAGAGAGGTTGAAAATCCATTTACGTAAATCTCTACTGTGTTCCATCCTTCAGGTTCAATGAAAAGCTGGTGTCTCTCTCTCTCTGCAAAACGGTTGATCTTATCTTCAATACTGGGGCAGTATCTCGGCCCCACCCCATCAATTCTGCCAGCAAACATAGGACTTCTGTCAAATCCTGTTTTTAGAATATCATGTACTTTTTGGCTTGTGTATGTTATCCAGCAGCTTCTTTGTTTTTTTGGTTTTTCGACATCTAAAAAGGAAAACCCGACTACTTCGTTATCGCCTGGTTGCTCCTCCATTTTTGTATAATCAAGACTTCGACCATCAATTCTTGGCGGGGTTCCCGTCTTTAATCTGTCGCTTTCAAAACCGAACGAAACAAGCTGTTCTGTAATTCCTGTAGCAGCTTTTTCGGCCATTCTTCCTCCACCAAAGTTCTTTTCTCCGATGTGAACGATTCCGTTCAGAAAGGTGCCATTGGTTAGAATTACAGACTTTGCCTTAATCTCATGTCCAAGCCCTGTTACCACCCCTTTACAGAGTCCATCTTTTAGCAACAACCCTTTTACCATATCCTGGTAAAAATCAAGGTTCGGGGTTTGCTCAAGCATTTCCCTCCACTTTATTGAGAACAGCATCCGATCGTTTTGTGCCCTGGGACTCCACATGGCGGGCCCCTTACTCCTGTTCAACATCCTGAACTGAATAGTAGACAAGTCCGTAACAATTCCAGAATACCCTCCCATAGCATCTATTTCCCTAACAATCTGGCCTTTAGCAATCCCTCCCATAGCCGGATTGCAGCTCATTTGAGCAATTGTCTGCATGTTCATGGTTACAAGAAGCGTTTTAGAACCAAGATTGGCCGCTGCCGCCGCCGCTTCGCAACCCGCATGACCTGCACCAACTACGATTACGTCGTATTCTGAAAACATAAGTTGGCAAAGGTACACCCGGAATAGGGATAATTTTGCCTTTAAGAAACTTAAAAGCAGATGTGGAGTTCTCAAAATGTTCCACGTGGAAAGTACTTAAACTGTTTCCCGTGAAACATTAATTGAAATATTTCTGTAAGTATTGATCCTCCTTAAACCGCATTGAGGATTTTTCAGACTTGGTTTTATCTCTATAGCCGCATAAATGCAAAGCACCATGAAAAATTACTCTATGAAGCTCCAGCTTAAAAGGAATACCCATTTTTTTTGCATTGTCCTTTACCCGATCAATGCTTATGTATATCTCTCCCTCAATTCCAATGCCTTCGGAAAGATCAAAGCTGATAATATCAGTAAAGTAGTCGTGTTCGAGAAACTGGCGGTTAATGTCAAGTAGTTTTTTATCAGAACAAAAAACGTAATTGAGAGAGAAAAGCTTTTTTCTTTCCTTTCGAAACAAGGATTCTATAAATGTCTTTAGCCGGGTTCTGTCTTTAAGACTAAATTTTTTATGCTCAGAAAAGAAACAAACTTTTGATTTTGAAGGCATAATTTCAAAATTCGTAAAGAAAAACCAACCAACAAGGGTAGTTTTGTGCACTAATTCTCAGTAAATGATTGCCAGACTCTCGGAATTGAAACCAGGACAGGAAGGGATAATAAAGGAATTTGCCAACAACGATATTTTTCTGAAACTGATGGAAATGGGCTGTGTGCCGGGAGAAAGAATCTTGCTGGAGCAAATAGCTCCTTTGGGCGATCCTATTTCTGTTAATGTGTCTGGCTACCATCTTAGCCTGAGACTTAATGAAGCGGAACATATTTTTGTAGAATTAAAATGATGGTAATCAATATTTTATATGAAAATTGGATTATACTTTGGGTCTTTCAATCCTGTTCATGTTGCTCATCTTATCATTGCAAATCATATCCTTAATGAAACAGATATTGAAAAAATCTGGTTCATCATTTCGCCGCAAAATCCATTCAAAGCAGAAAACTCTCTCTTAAATGAATACCATCGGCTTCATCTGGTGAATTTGGCTACTGAGAACGACAATCGTATGAAGGCGTCCGACATAGAATTTTCCCTTCCCAAACCGTCCTACACAGTGAACACACTTGCTTATCTCGCCGAAAAACATCCGGAGCATGAGTTTTGTCTAATTCTTGGAAGTGATAGTTTTCAAAACTTTGATAAATGGAAGAACTATGAAGTAATTGTAAAGAACTATTCCATCTATGTATACCTGCGCCCGGGATTTGAAATAACCAATACCATTAGAGCTAATCTGCATTTAGTCGATGCACCACTGCTACAACTATCGGCAACGCACATACGAAAATGTATAGCGGAGGGAAAATCGATCAGGTATATGGTTCCTGATGTGGTATTGGAAGAAATTGAAAGGGGGGGATATTATAAGAAATAGCCCAATAATAAACAGGTAACAACAATCAATGGGGGGAGTATACGGGTAAAATGCAAAAGCAGAATTGTTCCCAATATTACTAATATATTCACAAGGCTTATTGTTTTTGGCTCGATAAAAGAGATATCCCGCATAATATAAAAAGAAGAAGCCAGCATTACTCCCACAACTACTGCATTGATTCCCTCCAATGATCGATACACAGCAGCATACTTTTTCAGGTTATGCCAGATGGGAAAAAAGAATAAGACCAATAAGGCACTGGGTAAAAAAATACCAATCATTCCAATGAGACAACCAATTACCTGCATTTCAGTTCCCATATCTTTTAATGCCATTCCTCCGGCAAAAGACGCAATTGAAAAAACGGGTCCGGGAACAGCCTGAACGATACCCATACCAGTATATAATTTGTCCTGGTCAATTTGTACCGCATTTGGGTTTTTTTCCCTGATAGCCTCAGGTCTTATGCTCCATTGTTCATACATCATGGGCATTAATACCTGGCCACCACCAAAAACCAGGCTTCCCATTCTGTAGGTGTTTTCAAAGAGGTTTATTGGTTTTCTGTTGGCCCATTCATTTTTTCGGGCCAGCTCACTGGTAATACCAGCCACAATAAAAATGATTCCGAATAACCAGAAGTTCCACCATCTTATCTTACGGGGAATTTGTTCTGTCTGGGGAATCCTTTTCTGGCTGAAATTGGTAGCAATTCCCCCGATAATAATTAATGCCGGTATAACCCATGTTCTTCCAAACAGGAAATAAGTAGCAACGACACTACATAGCATAATAACCCATGTAATCGTATTCTTGATGGCATGAGGAAAAATATGGATAACAGCATAACCTAAAAACCCGGCTGCCATCGGAGGAATAAACTTAAAAATATCTGTTCCGAGCTCTCTTTTATCAATATATTGTAAAAGGAAAGAGAAAGCCCCCATTAAAATACTGGCAGGAAGTATCCATATAATCAGGGTTAATACAGCTAGCGGAACTCCGCCTCTTTTGTACCCAATTAATGTTAGTGTTTGGGTAGAGGAGGCCCCGGGAAGCAACTGACAAAAGGCATTGTACTCCATCAGCTCTTTCTCTGTGACATAAGGTTTGTTGCGTACAAAAGTCTTCATCATCATACCCAAATGGGCCTGCGGGCCACCGAAGGCAGTAACGCTGTGGAGAAGAACAGCCCGAAGAAAAGGAAGATGGCGCAGCAGCATTGGAACTTAAATATAAATAAATTCGGGTAAGGACAAAGCGATAACAACCAAAGCGTCATTTCAAATAAATTCATAAAATACTAAGTAATGAGAGAAACACTATTGCCAATTCTGCTGCTCAGCTTTTCAACACAATTGTTTTCGCAAACAGACATCACCAGGCTCAAAGAAAAAACGACAGCAGCGGCAGATAAAATTGAACCAAAATGTATTGAATGGAGAAAAGATCTGCATATGAATCCTGAACTGGGTAACCGGGAATTCCGGACATCAAAAATAATTGCAACACATTTGAAAAGTTTAGGAATAGATGTAAAAGAAGGAGTAGCAAAGACGGGAGTAGTAGGAATATTAAAAGGAGGAAAACCGGGACCATGTATTGCTTTGCGTGCCGATATGGACGCATTGCCAATTGTGGAGAGGGTAAATATACCCTTTGCTTCAACCCAAAAATCAACTTACAACGGCCAGGAAGTTGGGGTAATGCATGCTTGTGGTCATGATACGCATGTAGCAATCTTAATGAGTGTGGCCGAAATTTTATCCGGTATGAAAAATGATATTAAAGGGACCGTAAAATTTATTTTTCAACCTGCAGAAGAAGGACCTCCTGCAGGAGAAGAGGGGGGAGCTGAGCTGATGGTAAAAGAAGGAGTAATGGATAATCCAAAAGTGGATGCTATTTTTGGGTTGCACATTGAATCAGATATTGAGGTAGGAAAAATTGAATATAAACCAGGTGCTTTTATGGCATCGTCTGATTGGTTTGCTATAAAGGTGAAGGGCAAAGGAAGTCACGGTTCACAACCCTGGAAAGGAATCGACCCGATACAAATTTCAGCACAAATAATAGAAGGATTACAGACAATTGTGAGCCGTCAATCAGAACTGACAAAAGCTCCGGTGGTAATAACTGTAGGAAAAATTCATGGCGGTGTGAGGAATAACATTATCCCGGAAGAATGCGTAATGGATGGAACGATAAGGACGCTGGATAATAATATGCAAAAAGAGGTGCATGAGAAAATAAAATGGACCGCCCAAAAAATAGCAGAAGCATCCGGAGCGACAGCCGAGGTGAGTATCGAAACCAAAACGCTGGTTACATATAACACACCTGAGCTGGTAAAAAAGATGATTTCTTCGCTGGAAGCAGCCGCAGGAACGGGAAACGTAAGAGAAAGAAACTGGGTTACAGGCGCCGAGGATTTTTCATATTATGGAACAAAAGCACCTGCTTTTTTCTTCTACCTCGGCGGCATGCCAAAGGGAAGCGATCCTAAAAATGCACCACCGCATCATACGGCAGATTTCTTTGTAGATGATGAGGGAATGAAGACAGGGATTAAAGCATTTTGCCACCTTGTGATTGATTACATGAATATGAAATAACAGCTATGAAAAAAATTGCATTTCTGCTTTTTTTATTTTCCCCGATTCATTTTTTGTTTGCGCAAAAAATTGACAAAAAACTGGAAGGAAAGCTTCGGGAAATCATAATAGGCTTTAATGGAGATATCGGCATCTGTGTGAAGAACCTTCGTACAGGAAAAATGGCGATGATAAACGCCGATAGTATTTTTCCAACAGCCAGTATTGTTAAAGTACCAATATTGGTCGGCGTGATTGATAAGATAGAAAAGGGAGAATTAAAATACGATCAGCAGCTCGTTTATAAAGATTCACTGTTATATGCCGGTTCTGACATTCTCGGATCTTTTAAAAACGATGAAAAGATTTCTTTGAAAAAAGTAATAATGCTAATGCTGACCACCAGTGATAATACTGCCAGTTTGTGGTTGCAAAGCCTGGCAGGTACCGGAACAAGGATCAATGAAATGATGGACAGCCTGGGTTTAAGTAATACTAAGGTAAATTCCCGTACAGCCGGCAGAGAAAATAATCGTACCCAATTTGGGTGGGGGCAAACCACCCCGGCAGAAATGGCACATCTATTTGAACTGATCTATACAAATAAGGTAATTTCTCCAGCGGCCTGTGAACGAATGATGCGATGCCTCGGGCGCAATTTCTGGGATGCAGAAGCATTATCGCAGATACCTTCTTATATCGAGGTTTTCAGTAAGAATGGTGCTGTGAATGCATCCAGGAGTGAGGTGTTGTTGGTAAATTCAAAACATAATCCCTACATCTTTTCCATTTTTACCAAAAACAACAAAGACATAAGTTGGGCTGAAACGAATGAAGCATGGGTGTTGACGAGAAAAATATCTAAAATGCTGTGGGAGTATTTTGAGCCGGGAGATAGATGGGAGCCAACCATAAAATAATTTATTTGAATAGCTGGTAGACCAACCAACTCATCAAATAAGCCAGTGCTGTCATGTAAACCAGTTGTATAACCGGCCATTTCCAACTGCGGGTTTCTCTTTTTACCACGGCCAGTGTACTCATACACTGCATGGCAAACACATAAAAGATCATCAGGGATAACCCTGTAGCAAGAGTAAAAACCGGCGTACCATCATGTTTCACCGCTGCTTTCATTTTTTCCTTGAGCAACAAACCGCTATCATCATCACCTACGCTATACAATGTAGCCATTGTTCCCACAAAAACCTCCCTGGCCGCAAAGGAGGTAACCAGTGCAATGCCGATCTTCCAGTCATAACCCAGGGGTGTAATAACCGGTTCCAGTGATTTGCCAATAATACCTGCATAGGATTTCTCCAGTTTAACAGTGTGGTATTCTTTTTCCAATTGTGCCACCTCCGCACCCGGTTGTGTTTTTAACTGTTCATATTGTTGCGACAGATTTTGCATTGTATTTCCCGGCCCAAAAGAACTCAATCCCCAAAGAACGAGACTGATGATCATAATGATCTTACCTGCATCCATCACAAATATGCGGGCTTTGCTGATCATCGTGGGAAGCACATTCTTCCATCTTGGCGAACGATAAGTAGGTAATTCAAGAATGAAGAAACTCTTCTCTTTGATATGAATGAACCATTTTGCTATATAGGAAACAATCAAAGCCATTACTAATCCCAGCAAATACAATCCCATCATCACCAACCCCTGCACACTCAGAAAACTGAATAAATATGTTTGAGGAATTACTAACGCAATTAAAATGGTATAAACAGGCAGACGGGCCGAGCAACTCATGAGCGGAGTGATCAGTATAGTCAGCAATCGTTCTTTCCGGTTCTCAATATTCCGGGCACTCATAATGGCGGGCACAGCACAGGCAAAACCGCTGATCATAGGCATCACACTTTTACCATTCAGGCCCACACTTCGCATCAACCTGTCTGACAAAAAACTGATACGGGCCATATAACCACTGTCTTCCAGCAGAGTGATCAACCCAAACAGAATCATAATCTGTGGCACAAAAACCAATATACCGCTAAGTCCGGCAACCACACCGTTTATTAATAAGTCGGTCCAGCGGGTGTCGGGTAATGATGATGATAAGAATTCACTGACCCTTGCAAAACCCAGCTCTATCCAGTCCATCGGATGTTGCGCCAGCCAGAACACACTTTGAAACAATAAAAACAGAACCGCCAGCAGGATGAGATAGCCCCAGCGACGGTGGAGCAACACATTATCCAGTTTTTCAGTGAACAATGATTTTTGTAAAGGATCGGGTTCCGATACCGCCTGTTGCATAACATACCGGATACGGCTGTAGCGCTGTACTATTTCTTCTGCCTGTGTTTTTGTAGGATTAAACTTGTTTTTTATTTCAATATTCTCAATAGTTTCCTGGGTGGCAGGAGTCAGATCAAACGACTCATGATTGATGAGATAATGGATAGCCTTGTAATCACTGATATCGGGAACATGTTGCTTTACTTCATCAATAGGGGTCTCTGCCAGCGATTTGTTATCAATAAAATCCCTTACCGGTGTTTTATATGCTTGCTGAACTGTAAGAGAGATTGCTTTTTTTAATTCAGCTATTCCCTTGTTTTTTCTTGGGTTCACAGCTACAACAGGCACACCCAGTTCTCTTTCCAGCGCAGCAAGGTCTATTTTGATTCCTTTTCGCCTGGCCAGGTCCATCATAGTCAATACTATCACCACTGGAACTTTTAAATCGATGATCTGTGTGCAGAAAAGAAGGTTTCTCTTCAGGTTACTGGCATCAGCAACGGCCACCACTACATCAGCCCTGATATCTTTATCCTCTCCCACCAGCACTTTATAACTAACCCATTCGTCAAGCCTTTTGGGATACAAACTATAGCTGCCGGGCAGGTCAATTATTTCGGCCGGAACACCGGCAAAAACAGCGGTGCCTGTTTTTTTGTCAACAGTTACCCCGGGGAAATTACCCACCTGCTGGTTCAGCCCGGTAAGGCAATTAAACAGCGAACTTTTTCCGCTGTTTGGGTTACCAACAAGGGCGATATGTAGTTTTTTTTCCTGCACTTTTCCGGGCATGCCTTCGGCAAGCCAGCAAAAGTAGAACGGTAAGCTGAATTGGCCTTACGAAATACGATTTTTGAAAACATCAATGCGGAAAAAGAATAACTGAAATATGACGATAAATCAGAGGAAAAAGAGAGCAGCTCAATACCTTTGCAGCTCACAAACCCATTGTATATGATGTCCTCTTTTCTAAGAATTACAGTAATAACATCTCTGTTGCTTTTCTCAGCCTGTTCATCTTCTAAAAAAATAGGCAAAGCAGAAATTGAAACATTGGCCAGCCTGAAATCACATATTCAGTACCTGGCAGATGATAAACTGGAAGGACGTCGTACCGGGACGAACGGGGAAAAACTGGCAATGGAGTATATCAGCAGCCAGTTCAGGTCGGCCGGCCTTTTGCCAAAAGGCAGCAATGAATTTTACCAGGCTTTTGAAGTAAATGAGGGTAAGAAAATTGATGACTCAACTACCCTTAGTATCAATAATAATATCCTTGTACAAGGAAAGGATTTTTTCCCCTTCCCCTTCAGCCCCAATCAAAAGATGGAAGCCCTGCCATCTATTGCTGTACAGGAAGCAGACATGCCCTGGTTTTTTGACCTGAAAGATCAGTTAGAGGAAAACAAAACAAATCCTCACTTTGACTTGTCCACCTATATCTATACGAATTGCAAAAAAGCAAAAGACAGGGGAGCTTCTGCTGTCATATTGTATAATACTTCTTCAATTGATGATAAGCTGTCCTTTAATGGTAAGGATAAATCAGAACAACTTTCCATCCCGGTATTATATGTAAAAAAAGAAGCAGCTGCTAAATATTTTAAGGACCCTTCGGCTACGTTGACCATAAAATTTACTACGGCTCTCAGCGAAAAGAAGAGAACAGGGTACAATGTGCTTGGTTATATCGATAATGGTGCAGCAACGACAATCATACTGGGGGCTCATTTCGATCACCTGGGTTATGGAGAAGATGGTAACTCAAGACATACGGCACATGAACTGTCGATACACAACGGGGCTGATGATAATGCCAGCGGAACAGCGGCGCTGATCGAGCTGGCAAAAAAACTGAAACAGTCAAAAGCGAAGAACAATAATTACCTCTTCATTTCTTTTTCCGGAGAAGAGCTGGGTTTATATGGATCGAAATACTTCACGGAGAATCCCACCATCGATTTGAAAACAGCAAACTATATGATCAATATGGATATGGTGGGAAGGCTGAATGACAGCACAAAAGCTTTGACCGTTGGCGGATACGGAACATCACCGAAATGGGGAGAATATTACACTTCAACTATACTTAGAGACAAACAGGAATTTCTTTTTAAGTACGACTCAAGCGGCACGGGCCCGAGTGATCATACTTCTTTTTACCGGAAAGACATCCCGGTACTTTTTTATTTCACGGGTTTGCATACGGATTATCACAAACCATCGGATGATGCAGACAAAATAAATTACAATGGTATAGCATCTATATTACAGCATATTACCGGGTTGGTTGAATCGCTGAACAGCAGCAGTAAGCTTGCTTTTTTAAAAACAAGGGAAACTCAAACCACCACTTCTGCCCGCTTTAGTGTAACAATGGGTGTGATGCCTGATTATACTTATTCCGGCACCGGCCTGAGAGCTGATGGAGTAAGTGAAGGTAAGCCGGCACAAAAGGCCGGATTAAAAGCAGGCGATATTATTTTGCAGATAGGGGACTACAAGATCACCTCTATGGAAAGTTATATGCAGACACTCGGCAAGTTTAAAAAAGGAGATAAAACCAAGGTGATCTACAAAAGGGGTAATGATACCCTGGAAGCAACTGTTGAGTTCTAAATAGTAACTTACGGTACAATAATAATATGGCCGAACGGAATAAACTGGTACTTGATAATAAAGAACTGACCGAATGTTTCTTTGAAGATACCCGGCTGCTGGGCATCATGGCGCCTATTAAAGATTATCAATTCTGCTGGCACCTGAATAATAATATTGGCCTCGATTTTCGCATCAATGAAATAGAGATCAAGCTGATTAAAAAGAAAAGGGATTATTTTTTCTCTGTTTATGAATACAAAGTACCAACAGGTACACTGGAACATTATATTTATAACAACCAGTTCGACGGAGAATATTTATTACCCGAATTCAAGCATCTTGATTTTTTATGGCTGATGAAGGGGGATGAGGTAAACGAAGAAACTATGCAGCAAACGATTCAAACCATTCGCAGCATTAACAGCGTTCAGTTAGTCGCAGAACTGTCCATTGACCAGGTAAAGAATAAAGAGAACCTTGTATTTTAATTAGTACTGCCGGGGACGAACTTGTTTCATGAAGGCAGCTTATACCCAATCACTATAAATTTATTGTTATGTGGGAGGAAAAAGATAACAGGCTGTATAAAAAATTTGAGTTCAACAATTTCAGCGAAGCTTTTGCATTTATGACAAGGGTAGCCATGGAAGCTGAAAAAATGGATCATCACCCCCTGTGGACCAATGTATGGAATACCGTGGAGATATGGTTGAATACACATGACGCCGGAAATATTGTAACAGAAAAGGACAGAAAGCTGGCTGCAATAATTGATACATTACTATAACTGCATAATGAAAAATATTTCCCTGCTGCTTTTAATAACGCTGCTGCAGCTTGCCTGTAATAACACAACGGGTAATGTGGACGGAGGCCCCTGCGCCTATAAAGAAGATATTCATGCTGCAAAGCTTATCATGCTGGAAACCAGCGACAGTCTTACCTATAACGGTTTATTTGAAATTGAAGCCGGCATTCAATCGACAGATAAAAAAGATACAGTGAGCTTTAACCGGCTTAACAACCGCTACATCGAAAAAGCACAAATAGAAAAAGACAGCATCGCCGAAGGGAAAGTATATAGATACATAATCCAAACAATCACTTCAGGCAGTTGTGATCCCGATATCAGGACCATACGACTGGAAAAATATTAACAGCACCTGTTGCCACCCGCTACTACTATATTAATGATTCGTCCTGCAGCCTTTGGTTTTAATGAAGAAACGGCGGCCAATAATTATTTTCAAACCAATCCCGGCATCGGTAAAGAAGTGTTGCAGCAAAAAGCGCTGGCAGAATTTGATAATATGGTGCAGCTGCTCCGGAATGAAGAAATTGATGTACTGGTAATTGATGACACAAAAGAACCACCCAAACCCGATGCCCTTTTTCCGAATAACTGGCTCAGTACATCGCCGAACGGAACAGTGTCAGTATTTCCTATGTATGCACCAAACAGGAGAGCTGAGAAAAGAGATGATATTCTGCAGCAGCTTGCCCGCCATTTTGTAGTAAAAGACGTGCAGGACTGGAGTGAATATGAAGCGGAAGGACGTTTCCTGGAAGGCACGGGCAGTATGGTCATCGACCACGACAACAAGATGATCTATGCCGCTGTGTCGGAAAGGACCAACCTGTCGGTACTGGAAAAATATGCGGCCACCAACAACTACCAGGCCATTGTGTTCCTGGCTACGGATAAGAACGGACAGCCTGTTTATCATACCAATGTGATGATGGCGCTGGGTTCAGCATTTTGTGTACTCTGCGAAGAAGCAATAGAAGAAGAATGGGAACTGATAGCTGTGCGACAGCTGTTGGAATCAACCGGCTATACTATCATCCCCATTACCCGGGAGCAGATGCATGCATTTGCCGGCAATATGCTGGAAGTAAAAAACAAAAAAGCAGAAAATGTTTTAGTACTAAGTCAGACAGCCTTTGATTCACTAAGAAAGGAACAAAAGCAAATGCTGGAAGCTTATGCCCAACTCTTACCTATTGCGGTTCCAACAATTGAACAGGTAGAAGGAGGGAGTGTACGGTGTATGATGGCGGAGATTTTTCTGGAGAGGAAATAACGGTTAACGGCTTGATGAAGGGCAGGATTTTTGGCACCAAAGTTTATACAAAGCACAAATATTTCTACGGAGAACATCAGCCCGGGTTGCGGCAATGCTTTGTCAGCGGCCGGCTATTTATGGGTTATCAGTTTCTTTATCAATGAGATTTGCCCTAAATGATAATAGCAGTGCTCGATAACTCCTTCAATATTCCGCAAGTAAGTGCCATATTTTTCATCTACAAAAGGCATGTCAAGCATATCATCTGAAAAATTCTCCACCTGACTTGCAAATGTTTCAGAATTGTTCAAAAACTCATTAACTAATTTATTCCAATCCGCTTCAGAGTGACTAGGAGGAAGATCAAAACTATACTTATCACTAATTTCTAGTCTTCCGCCATTAAATACCTGCAACAGTCCTCTCAAATAATAATTTATATGAAAGATCAAGGCAGCAATTGTGTTTAAGTTGTCTACTTTTTGAGTTGCTTGTTCCCAATTTACATTTGATAATTGTTCTTTATAATTCGTGTTTGCAATCCAATGTCCGTTGAGTAGTACTTCCCGAAGTCTATTGGCTATAACTGAACTTCTTTTCATTTTAGTTCTGGTTAAAATGTTCTTCCTTTAGAATCGGCCTGACAGCTTGACTTTAACGCCAGCCCTTGCTTACGGCCGTGAATTTGGAAAATATTCAGGCTAGAACTGCTGATGGTTAAAATTACAAAAGTTGACGATAGGAATCTTTTGCTGGATAGTTTGACGATTATTCAGCGATGCTGTAAAAGACGGGCATTGGAAAACCCGGCAATATTAATTCGCCGAACTCCTGTATTCATTTGGAGACCGCCCTACCCGTTGCTTAAACAACCGGGTAAAATGCTGGGGATATTTAAACCCCAGTTCATACGCAATTTGATTAATCGATTTGCTGTGATCAAATATTTTCTCTTTTGCTACGTCAATCACTTTTGATTGTATATACTCTTGTGCCGTTTTACCTGTTTCTTTTTTGATGAGGTCACCAAAATATCCTGCTGATAAGTTCAGCTCATTGGCACAATACGCTACAGACGGCAATCCCGATGTTTGAGGTTTGTCTCCCTGGTAATATTCATTCAGCAAAGTTTCAAACCGTTCCAGAATCCCTTTATGTGGTTTATCACGGGTAATGAACTGGCGGTCATAAAAACGGACACAATAATTAAGGAACAGTTCTATATTATCAGTAATAAGTTTTTTACTATGCTTGTCAATGGCATGCTCCAGTTCATATTCAATCTTTAAAAAACAATCCAGCACAATTTTTCTCTCCCGTTCAGATAAATGCAAGGCCTCGTTCGATTGATAGCCAAAAAAACTATACTCCTGGATATGACGTCCCAGGGAAGTGCCATGTATCAGATCAGCATGAAACACCAACGCATAGCCTTTAGGCTGATAGGTTTCTCCATTGCTGTTCACGCCTGCCACCTGTCCCGGTGCCAAAAACACCAATGTGCCTTCCTGGTAATCGTAGGTATGCCTGCCGTACACCAAATCGCCGCATTTCACATCTTTTAAGAATATGGTATAAAAGCCGAAATACATCCGGGAGCCTTGCCGCGGGGCTGCTTTTGATAAATCAACAACACTTACCAGCGGATGCCGTGTTTCGTTGTTGTTAAAAACGTTGTAATCATTGATTGTTTCAAACCTTCGCATGTTATCCATAGCATTATTGTTTTACCTGCTCAAAACTACTTCTTTATTGATCTGTTCAGTAGCCACGGCACCTTTATCAGCAATATTGGTAGATTAATCCGTGATCTGTATATCATGCGGGTGGTATAATCCCTGACCTTTGCATTGTAAAGGGAATTGCATTGGCTGTATTTTACTGCAGTTTCTGCCAAAAAGTGTTCTCATTCCTCAGCTTGTAAAATTATACGTATGAAAAATTTCATTATCGGACTTTGCCTCTTACTAACGGGTACACTGCCTTGCTACGCACAACAAAACAAAACCTATTCGGCTTCGGAACAGGAGCTCATTAATTTGTCTAAACAAAAGTGGCAGTGGATGGCGAATAAAAATACCGACTCCTTAAACCTGCTCTTTGATGAAAAATCCATGTTTGTTCACATGGGCGGAAGCTGGGGCAAAGCCCAGGAATTAAAGGTTATTAAAGAGGGTACCATCTGGTATAAAAAAGCCGAAGTGTATTCTGTAATTGTGAACACTATTGGCAACACGGTCATCCTGTTAAATGAAATTGACTTAGTGGCCGTAGTTGGTGGAAATGAAGTGGTGAATCCTTTTATGGTAACTGAAGTGTATGTTAAAGATGGCGGTAAATGGAAGATGGGCTCACTTACATTCTCAAGGTTGGCTAGGCCGGTTAAACTGAATAGTAATAGTAAGACAAGCATAAGTAATGAACCATTAATTATTCAAAAGCAGGGCAGCTTTGCAGCAGGTGGCACGGTAATTACATATCCCGGTGTATTTGATCCGATCAAACCTACAACAACCGGACAAACTTTTCATGGAGACCATCTATATACGTTTTACCAAGTTCCGGTAAATGCCCGGAAATATCCATTAGTGATGTGGCATGGCATAGGGCAGTTTTCCAAAACATGGGAAACAACTCCGGATGGCCGGGAGGGATTTCAAAATATTTTTTTACGAAGGAGATTTCCTGTTTACCTGGTCGATCAGCCAAGAAGAGGGAATGCGGCACGAAGTACAGTTGAAGGAAACATCACTCCCACACCTGACGAACAGGGATGGTTTGGCACCTTCCGTGTTGGTATCTGGCCTGATTATTTTGAAGGCGTTCAGTTTGCCCGTGATTCTGCAACGCTGAATCAGTATTTCCGGCAAATGGTACCCAATGTTGGGCCAATTGATATCAATGTGAATGCTGAAGCAGTTTCAGCGCTGTTTAATAAAATTGGAGCTGCTATACTGGTTACTCATTCTCATTCGGGCGGTATGGGCTGGCGCACTGCCATTAAAAATAAAAATATAAAGGCGATTGTTTCTTATGAACCCGGAAGTGGTTTTCTTTTTCCGGAAGGAGAAGTACCTGGAGCCATGCCAAGTGCAGGCGGAACCCTGGAAGCCATAGGAATACCAATGACGGAGTTTCAAAAGCTCACTAAAATTCCGATCGTCATCTATTATGGTGACAACATTGCGAAAGAACCAACCAATGCACCCGGACCGGATGGATGGAGGGTACGCTTGGCTATGGCAAGGTTGTGGCGGGATTGTGTGAACAGGCATGGTGGCGATGTAACCGTTGTTCATTTACCTGAAGCAGGTATTAATGGCAATACGCATTTCCCCTTTTCTGATCTGAATAATATTGAAGTAGCCGACCTGATGTCGAAATGGTTGAGCGAAAAGGAGCTGGACAAATAATTAATTATATTATTTCTTAGCATGTGTAATAAGAAATCTTAAAAAACTCAAAATGAAATTTTTTATAAAAAATATTTTATTGATGGTGACAACTATTTCTGCAAGCATTATTTCTTTAGCACAAACTAAGTTGAGCAATCCATTTGGCCTGGTTTACCAGGGTGCCATTAAAGAGAATGTACCGGGCAAAGTGAATATTCATCCGGTTACTTATAAACTCAATGGAATTACAATTGCTGCCAATATTTATACGCCAGCCAACTTTGATTCGTCAAAAACGTATCCGGCTGTGGTAGTTGCCCACCCCAATGGTGGAGTAAAAGAGCAGGTGGCAGGATTATATGCACAACTTTTGGCTGAATCTGGTTACATCACCATTGCAGCTGATGCGGCTTACCAGGGAGCCAGCGGAGGTACACCCCGCAATGTAGATAAACCGTCATTTAGAATAGAGGATATTCGGGGGATGGCAGATTTCATAACACACTACAAAGGAGTAGATCCTGATCATCTTGGTTTATTGGGCATTTGTGGTGGGGGCGGATACTCATTAAAAGCTGCTCAAACTGATAAACGGTTTAAAGCAATAGCCACAATTAGTATGTTTAATTCTGGGGTAGTGAGGAGAAACGGATTTATGAATTCCGGACTATCTACTATTCAGCAACGTTTACAACAAGCTTCTGAGGCCCGTGCCAAAGAAGCAGCAGGTGGCGAAATAACCTATGCTGCTGATACAAAAACAACAGATGAAATGGCGGACAAAATGCCGTTTGATTTGTATCGGGAAGGTCATTATTATTACAATAAAACCCATGCACATCCTAATTCTACCTTCAGATACACCATGAGCAGTTTGCTCGATTTGATGGAATTTGATGCAGCATCAAACATGGATTTAATCAATCAACCCTTGTTGATGATAGCGGGAAGTAAAGCGGATACTTATTATATGACGGATAGCGCATTTCATCTTGCTACAGGTGCAAAGCAGAAAGAACTATTCCTGATTCCGGGAGCTACCCATATTCAAACTTATTATGTACCTGAATACGTATCTATGGCATTGAATAAGCTGAATGAATTCTTTAAAAAGTCTTTGTAACCATCGGCATTAAAATATCTGCACAATGAAAAGATTACTATTCTTAATAACCATCTTTATAAACTTCAGTTTTATAGAGAATCAAAAGAAGGTTCATTCAATTGCTGATGCTGAACCTGTAGTTAAAACGGCGAATGGTTTGTTACGTGGTGTAAAAGATGGAGATGTTGATGTGTTCAAAGGAATACCGTATGCAGCACCCCCGGTTGGTGAATATCGCTGGCGTCCGCCGCAGCCTGTAAAAGCATGGGAAGGTGTATTGGATGCTACTAGGTTTGGATCTAATTGTGCACAGGCTGGCTGGCCAAGAAAACCCGGAACGATTGCAGATGGTTCATCTGAAGATTGTTTGTATCTCAATATCTGGCGGCCGGCAAAAGGGAAGTCAAATAAAAAACTTCCTGTTATGGTGTGGATACATGGTGGCGCTTTTGTTTTTGGAAGCGGTTCCAGTCCGGAATCATCAGGTGTTCAATTCGCTAAACAAGGTGTAATACTAGTAACAATCAACTATCGGCTCGGTCGCCTTGGCTTTTTTGCATTTCCTGCTTTAAGCAAAGAGTATCCTGAAGAGCCAAAGGGTAATTATGGCTATATGGATCAAATTGCTGCACTTAATTGGTTGAAGCAAAATATTGCTGCGTTCGGTGGTGATCCGAAAAATATTACCATTTTTGGAGAATCAGCAGGCGGTGTGTCTGTTCATTCATTGCTTACCATACCAGCAGCAAATGGATTATTTCAAAAAGCAATTCTTGAATCATCCGGTGGCCGGGATGGTGTACTTGCCGGAAGGCCAATCAATAAAGACAATGCAGACTCATTTTATCCTGTTTCAGCCGAGACCATTGGGATAAATTTTGCAAGAAGGCATAAGATTGAAGGTGCCGATGCAAATGCGCTGACTAAGTTGAGAGCTTTGCCTGTAGAGCAAATAGTGGATGGTGGTGAAGAAGCGGATGGCCAGGGGGGTCCTCGTATTTATCCGGGTCCTATTCTTGATGGTACATTAGTTGTAGAAACTTCGCAAAGTGCATACAATGGCGGCAGGCAATCAAAGGTTCCTATTATTATTGGTTCCAACAGCGCAGAAGTACCGGCAGGATTTGTAAATGCAAGTTCCAAAGAAGAATTGTTATCCCTGTTCGGAAACCTGAAGGATGAAGCAAAAGCAGCATATGATCCGGATGGCAAAACAACATTTGCTGAAATACTCTCCATGATTAACACAGATAAAATATGGGCAGAACCTGCCCGATTTACTGCAAGGGCATTTAATAAGAATAACTCACCTGTTTACATGTATGTTTTTTCTTATGTCCCGGATTCTTTGAAGAAAATGATGCCCTATGGAGCGGCTCATGCTTCTGAAATTCCCTATGTGTTTAATAATTTGGATACTCGTAGGGGAATCAATGTGGCATCCACTTTAGATAAATCTGTAGCAACAACAATGAATACTTATTGGGCAAATTTTGCAAAAACAGGAAACCCTAATGGGAAAGGATTGCCCGAATGGCCTGCTTACAATCCTAAAAAGAACAGTATGCTGGAAATACAACCGGATGGTAAAGCAGTGGGTAAACCTGACCCTAAGAAAGCCAGACTGGATGTTATTGAAAAAGAAATCAAGTCGGGGAAGCTGCACAAAAATGGAGTTTAATATGAACTTTAACTTGAAACGAATTTCAACAACAATCATTTACACATGAAACAATACAAACTCATATACTTGCTAAGTTTAGTTGCATGTTTTGCAAATGGCCTGCTGGCACAAAATAACAACAACATAAATAAGCTATTAACTGCAAAAGAACAAAGCATTGTTACCATTTCAGCATTTACTGCAAAAGGAAATTTAGTACAATTAAAACCAGCTTTAAACGAAGGACTTGATGCAGGTTTATCAGTAAATGAAATTAAGGAAGTGCTGGTACAGTTATATGCTTATACAGGATTTCCCAGGAGCCTGAATGCACTTAATACTTTTATTGCTGTTTTAAAAGAAAGAAAATTGAAAGGCATTAATGACCCTATTGGTAAAGAGCCATCGGCGTTACCAACAGATAAAAGCAAATTTCAATTTGGAACAGAAATGCAAACGAAATTGGTTGGGCAACAAGTAAAAGGAGAAGTATATGAGTTTGCTCCTGCTATTGATCAATTTCTGAAAGAGCATTTATTTGGAGACATCTTTGGCCGTAATAACCTGGATTGGAAAAACCGTGAACTGGTAACCATCGCTGCATTGGCAGCGTTAGGTAATGTACAGGCGCAATTGCGTTCTCACTTTAATGTTGGTATATACAATGGATTGACCGAATCGCAGCTGGTTGAACTTGTATCCATTATTCATAATACAATAGGAGCAACTGAAGGGAATGCCGCAAATGAAGTATTACAAAATGTGTTAGGCAAAAAAACAATTGAATCGGTAATTGCGACAAGCATACAGAAAACAGACAGCATATTTGCAACAGGCGAAAAAATAACCAACAACAATTTTACAGGCACCGCTTTTCTGCATCAAATGGTAATGCCAGACAGCCTTAACAAAGTGCAGGTGGGTAATGTAACTTTTAAACCCGGCGCCAGAAGTTACTGGCATTATCACCCCGGCGGACAAATTTTATTAATAATCGGAGGCACCGGTTACTACCAGGAGAAAGGCAGCGCAAAAAGAATTATAAAAAAGGGAGATGTAATCAATTGCCCTCCGAATGTTATGCACTGGCATGGTGCAAGTAAAGATGATGAGTTAATTCAAATTGCCATAACAAACACACATAAAGGTGCGGTAGTCTGGTTGGAAAAAGTAACAGATGAAGAATATCATAAATGAGTCAAAAGCAACCGGACAATTCATTTTAATTCTTCAAAAATGGAACAATAGCCGTCCAAACTGCCGCAACGTTTCCCCAAAACATTATTAAATGTCATTCACCTTCTCACCGTCTTGCTTTACTTTCAATTCTCGTTTGATAATCTTTAAATCTTTGAAATAGCCTATTGTACCTATATCTACATACAGGCCAATATATCCTTTCTTGCTTTTGCCAAGCATTTTATCTACTATAAACGAAGAATACTTCATGTCATTGATGAACATTTCGGCAGTTTCGCCATTCACTTCGATCCGCATTTTTATCCACTCATTCAAAGCCACAGGAGCAGAGCCTTCATAGGAGCCCGCCGGGTAGTTTTTTCTCAACGTTTCAAATTTGGCATGAGGATACGAAAAATACTGTACAGCATGATTTCTGAATAGTTGATTATTGACTCTACCCACTTTTGGACGCAGATAAATAGACTCAAATACAGAATCATTTTCCTGCACCCTGAAAAAGACGCCGATGAATCCTGCGATTCCGGGGTATGGCGCAGGGTCCTGTAACTGGCTACACATGTTGACTTCTATAGTTCCGTTTTCAAAGTCATCCAAACCCACAAGGCGTGCATAATGAGGCTCATCAACCGTTGCCTCTATACGATTAACATCGAAGGGAATTGCTTTTAAATCTCTCTCAATCTTCAAAACCTTTTTGCCTTGAAATTTAATTATTGAACCTGTAACATTTCTTAATTCAAACTCCTGGTTCTTCAGCTTTAGGCTTTGACCAAATGCTGCAAAGGAACAAAGGAACATACCAAAGGCAATCGACAGAAGTTTTATGCTTGTATATTTCATTTGATTGTGTTTTAAAATTCAATAGATCAAATTATGATGGTTCTATAAGTTGTGATGCCTCATTTTTTGTGATTGTTTTACCCAATGCCCCAAACTCATGCAGGTCGCCAAATACTTCGATGCGGATTGATTGGTCAATACCGCCGATATGAACAGGTTCGAAGCCGTTATCCCGGATTAATTGCTCAACATCTGCATTGATGCTGGTATCATCAGCAGCATAAAATAAAACAGATTTTTCCGGCGACTGGTATGCCGCACCTGTAAGTGAAGCTGCCCCTAAGGTACCGAGTGCTTTTGCCAACCTGGCACTGGTAGGAAGTGCCGATGCATTGATCTCGCCGGCGGATTCTTTTTCGCCAATGATTTTTTTAAATCCACCATTCTCGTCTGGCGCAATGGGGTTAGACGGGTCGACAATGATTTTTCCTTCCAGCTCTGCTGCATACTCTTTCATAAAATCTGCAATAGCTCCAAATGGAATAGATAATACCACGAGGCCTGCATTTTTTACAGCCGATGCAATGTCGGATGGCTGTGCAGCAGCACCCCAATGTGCAGCAAGTTTTTTGGCTTTCTCAATATTTCTGTCTGCAGCAATAAACGAGCGGTTTGATTTTGAAAGATTAGCCGCCACGGCTTGCCCGATATTGCCTAAGCCTATAACGGCTACTTTGGATGTTGTTGTCATTTCTTTTTATTATTAATAAATAATTGATAACACAAAGATGCACCGGAAGGAAGGCCCTGTCCAATGAACTGCATCAAGAAATAGTATTGATGTAGTTTAAGATTTTTTGGTTTGCTTGTTTCGCAGCCGGCTTAAAAATTCAGGGGTAACACCTAAGAAGGAAGCAATTTGAGTTTGCGGGAGGCGATTGGTGAGCTGTGAATAAGTCTGTATAAAAGAAAGGTATCTTTCTTCTGCTGTAGAACTGATATTTTGCAACAATCTTTTTTGAAGTGATACAAGGCTATTCTCTGTCAGCACCCGAAAGATGCGGTCGAACTTCGGGCTTTTCAGATAAAGAGAAATGAGATTATCGTAACTGATTTGCAGTACCATGGTGTCTTCCAGCGCATCAATATTCAGCTCTGAAGAAATTCTTTGATGAAAACTTCCAATGTCCATCAGCCACCAGTTTTCTGCAGCAAATTGTATAATATGAGTGTTTCCCTTCTCGTCCACTTTATACATTCGTAAACAGCCACGAACCACAAAATTGAATTGACTACATACATCACCCTCCTGCAAAACATATTGCCGTTTGCGGTATAAACGGGGCTTAAATAAACCGGTAACCAACAGCTTTTCTTCTTTGTTTAAAGGAATCAGGTTATTAAAATAATCAAGAAGCGGATCTATGTTTGCCTGTAGCAGTTCGTCTTTATTCATTGGTTTTCTTGCTAACAAATAAATTTACGAAAACTCCTGGTACAGATTTCCATTGACAATCAACCAGGTTTTGTACCAGCTGTTTCTACTTTACATACACTACTTTTTCAGTTGCTGCCAGCAACTTGCCAATGGGTATTATATTTTCACCCAGTACTTTTTTTACTTCTGCTACACTTTCTTCCTTTACACTCACCAGTAGTCCACCATTCGTTTGCGGGTCGGGTAATAAAGTGAAGGCTTCCATCACATTCACACCTTTTTCAAACTTTACTTTATCACTGTAGCTGCTCCAGTTTCTTGTAGTAGCATCCGGGAAAATGCGTTGAGCAATATATTCTTTTACCCCTGCTGCTATGTGTAACTTGTCGTAATAAATTTCTGTACTCAGGCCACTTCCTTCTGCCATTTCTATCAAATGTCCCAGTAGGCCAAAGCCGGTTACATCTGTCATGGCTGTTACTCCCTTTATCTTGCCCAGCTCCTCTCCTGTTTTATTCAGTGCGGCCATCTGCTCAATCATCAGCGGCAAATGCTCTTCTTTCAGCAATCCTCTTTTTTGTGCTGTAGATAGAATACCCACACCGAGCGGTTTGGTAAGAAATAAATAATCACCTTCCTGTGCGGTATTATTTTTTTTAAGATTATCTACGGGTACTATACCGGTTACTGCCAGGCCAAATATCGGTTCCTGCGAATCGATACTATGCCCACCGGCTAAAGGGATACCTGCTTCGGCACAAACGGCCCTTCCCCCTTCAATTAGTTTTTGTGCCAGCTCCACCGGCAGTTTTTCTACCGGCCAGCCAAGTATTGCAATGGCCATTAAGGGTTTGCCGCCCATGGCATATACATCGCTGATGGAGTTGGCGGCGGCTATCCTTCCAAAATCAAAGGCATTATCCACTACAGGCATAAAGAAATCAGTGGTGGAGATAAGCGCTGTTCCGTTGCCCATATCATATACTGCTGCATCATCTTTGCTGTGGTTGCCAACGAGCAGTTTATTACCGGCCTTGCCGGCGGGCAGGTTATCGGGCAATACAAGACTGCTTTTTAAAATTTCATCGAGCACTTTGGGTGCAATCTTACAGCCGCATCCGGCACCATGGGAGTATTGGGTGAGCTTGATCGGGTCTTGGGTCATTCCTGTACATATTGAGCCGCCAAAGTTAGTCTTTCAGCGAGTCAAATATTCTGTCTATTGCCGGTTTGCGGATACTGAAGTGGTTGGCGTTGCCGATCTCATCTTTTTTGATCGTGAGCCCGGCATATTTTCTTTTGGTAAGGGTAGTATAAAAACTACGGGTGGAATACAATACTTTGTTTAAGAACTCCAGTCCTCCAACATAGAGTGTGACGTTAGCTTTTAATGACTTGTTTGTTTTTGAAAATTGCTCTTCGATTTTATCCAGCTCATAATAATTGGCCCATATAGAAGGACTGATGGCAAAATGCCGGTCAAACAATTTATCTTCTTTGAATAAAGTATACAAACAAAACAAGCCGCCAAAGGAATGGCCGATAAATACCCGGCTCTTTTTATTCGTCATGTTTTTTTCAATGCGGGGAATAAGTTCATTTTTCATGAACCCGTAAAACTTATCCGCTTTCCCAAAATTTTCTTCCATATTCTTGCTGATATCGGAAGGGATAAAATCCCGGGGTCTTTGATCATGCCAGTCGCCGGTATGTGATATGGCAATGATAACACAGTTAGAAGGGATGCTGGCCGCCCATGATTTATTACGGCCAAGCACATAATCACCAATACCGATAGAGCCATCGGTCATATACACATGATGATATTTTTTGGAATGACTGAATCCCGCCGGTTTGCGGATGGTGATGACAAACTTATCTTTTACATTACCGGAATAAACAGTATCCGTTTGTGTCGTTTGCCCGTTACTTAGCAATGAAAAAAATAACAAGCCGGACAAGCATAACAGTTGCTTCATCCTGTTAAATTAGTTTTTTCTGCGAAAAACAATACCGGAGCTTTTTTGAAAATCAGAGCTGAAACGAAGATTGTACACATCATTACCATCACGGATAACCAGTAAACCTGTATTGGGTGGATACTTACCGAGACTTTCAGCAAACATTACCAGGGTAAATTCTTCACTTCCCTCGGGCAGGTAAATTGTTTTGCGGATGGCAGAGCTTTTCAATCCCTGGCTGGCCATGATAACTTCACCGTTCATGTACACACTAACGGTATCGCCGTCTATTTCACCATTATCATACAGAGAAAGCACAAGGCTGTCTGATTTGAAATTTACTTCCTGCGAGAATTCAGATTTACGTCCTTCAATAACTGCTGATTTCTTTATTACATCTTCAGCAGGTTTTTTGGCAACCAGGTTTATTGCTGTGGCAACAGTTTCTTTCTTTTCAGCAGCAATGTTATTGACGACCGGCGTTTTTGTGGCAATAGCTTCTGGTTTTTTATTATTGTCTGAAGCTTTGTTTGTCGCAGCGTTTGTATTGGCAACTGGTTTTTGTACCGGCTGATTCGCAGAAACTTTTTGTGGTGCAGCAGCCACAGGATTGCCCAGGTTGTTCACCTTGTTGCTACTGCTTTCATTTTTATTCGGAATAACACTTTGCTTGGGTCTGTCTGCAGTGATATCCCGGTTTGTGATCGCTGCGGTTTTATTGGCGGTAGTTTGACTTACTGCGTCAACTTCCTCTTTTTTAGTATTTATTGCCTGTTGTGTTGCTGCAGTTGGTTGCTGCCCGTTGCTTTTTGCAGTTTCATTGCTAAGATCATTTACGGGTTTTGCTTTTTGCGGATTTGTTGTTACCACCGCTGGTTTCTTATCATCTGTTTTTTCTACTGGTACAGGTGAAGGGTCTGCCGCTGTTGTAGTATTTTTTATTCCTTGTTCTTTATTCTCGTCTGTTACATCGGATGCAGCACCTTGTACCGGAACAATTTTTGATTCCGTTTTTGGCAGAGCTGGTTGTCGTACCACCGCAGCCATGTCTTTGTTTTCGGGTAACAGTATTGTTTTGTCAGCCGGATCTGTATTGATGCGTTCGGGTTTGGCGATTTTTACGATCGGGGCACCTTCTTTTCTTTCTTTATAAAATGCTACATCATCTGCTTTTTTCAACTCTTCCAGGTGAGGAAAAATTTTGGAAGCGGTCAGGTCTTTTTCTTCTTCGAGTTTCACTTTGCCGGAGACGGAATAATATTTTCTGTTAGCATTGGTTTTCCAGGTGCCATCAAGATACCAGGTGCTGTCATTTTTATTTCTTCTGAAAGTGCTGGTCACTTTTATGCCTTTATCCAGCTTACCCCGGAAATTGTAAGAAATGATCTCATCATCTGTTACTTCACAAATATCACCCTCAATGGTCCCTTTCACTCTTTTCATGATGTAATACAGCGTATCATTTACAATAAACTCACTGCGGGAATAGCCGTACACTTTGCCTTTATATTCGGTCAGCGCAATTTCAAAAGACTGGTCTTTTCTTACCGTACTGCTGTCGTTATGTAACGAGCCAACCCATAACCCCGTCAGCGACTGGGCATGGAAAAATAAAGGAGTCAGGAGCAGGAGAATAGTAAGCCAGAAACTATTGGGCCAGTTGTTTGGTTTGACGGAGAAGTTCATCGGCATTTTCAGAGGTTGTGGATATACAATTTACCGTATGTAATAACGAATTCAACCCCTCCCGATTGTGCAAAGACCGGAAATAAAACTTATCGTAGTATTTCAGCAAAATCTCGAAACTTTCGGTGATTTTGCCCTCTTTTAGCAGTAAAATGGCTGTTTTTGCGTTCAAATGACCCAATTTCTGGCTGATCCGCTCAATCGCACTAATCACACTTTCCTGGTCCAGCCCACCATATTCCTGCACAATATGTTTGAGCCTTTCCTCAAAAGAGATGTCAAGAAAATAAACCGGGGACCTTCGCATGTTGGCCCAGAGATCATTTGGAATATTGACATGGCCGATGCGCTGGGATTCATCTTCTAACCAGATGCCGGAGGTATGAGGTGTGGGGTCTGAAGAAGTCGTTCCGGCTTCTGCCCTCTGACTTCTGATTTCATGCAGGCTTTGTGCCAGGATATTCTCAAACATCTCCTGTGTTGGTTGTTCGGGCATGCCGATATTACCAAAAGCAGAACCCTTGTGTTTGGCAATATCTTCCAGGTCAATTACAGATTCTCCCTTTTCTTTTAACGTTTTCAGGAGTTCTGTTTTTCCTGAGCCGGTATAGCCGCCCAGAATATTGAATTGAAGCGGAAGCCTGAAAGTGTCGAGCACATAGTTTCGATACTTTTTATATCCGCCGATAAGTGTATATACTTTAAAGCCATACAAATCCAGTAACCAGGAAACAGCAGCACTGCGCATACCTCCCCGCCAGCAATGAACGAGAACCAATCGGGTATCTTTAGTCATTGGCCCGGACTCCCGGCTCTTTATTATTAACTCAACCTCCTCCACCATCTTTCTCATCTTCGGCCCGAAATAATCCAACCCGATCTTTATCGCTGCCTCACGGCTTTGTTGTTTGTAAGTGGTACCGACAACCTTTCTTTCTTCATCGCTAAAAAGAGGCAGTGAACAGGCGCCGGGAATATGAGCATGCTTGTATTCTCCCGGTGAACGAACATCTAATACGGGATATTCTTTTGCCAGTTCCAGGAATTGTTCAATATGTATTTTTTCAACTCCCATTTGGATTATCAAAAATAAAAAGGCTGCCTCATTATAAAGCAGCCATTATCAAATTTTCAAATTGGCTAGTTGTTACATTATCTGTTCATACTGGCCAAAAACTCTTCGTTGTTCTTGGTTCCTTTCATCCTGTTTTGCAATTCTCTCATCGCCTCTTCCGCATTCATATCAGTGAGATAAACACGGAGCAGGTTCATTCTTTGCAATACATCTTTATCCAGTAATAAATCATCACGACGGGTAGAAGACGCAACAAGATCAATAGCCGGGTAAATACGTTTGTTTGCCAATCGACGATCAAGCTGCAATTCCATATTACCCGTTCCTTTGAATTCTTCAAAGATCACCTCATCCATTTTACTTCCTGTATCTACCAGCGCTGTTGCAATAATGGTTAATGAACCACCATGCTCGATCTTCCTGGCTGCACCAAAAAACTGTTTTGGCTTTTGCATCGCATTTGCTTCTACACCACCAGACAATACTTTTCCGCTGGAGGGAGCAACGGTATTGTGTGCCCTTGCTAAACGGGTAATAGAATCCAGCAATATCACCACATCATGTCCGCACTCTACTAAACGTTTTGCTTTTTGTAAGGCAATAGTTGACACTTTCACATGCTTTTCGGCAGGTTCGTCAAACGTAGAGGCAATTACTTCTGCTCTTACACTTCTTTCCATATCAGTCACCTCTTCAGGACGTTCATCTACCAGCACTACCATCAGGTAACACTCAGGATGGTTAGCTGCAATAGCATTGGCCACTGCCTTAAGCAACATTGTTTTACCTGTTTTCGGCTGCGCTACTATCAATCCCCGCTGGCCCTTACCAATGGGTGTGAACAAATCCATGATGCGGGTGGAATAATCAGCAGGATTGGTGAACAGGTTCAACTTCTCATACGGAAATAACGGCGTGAGATAATCAAATGGTACCCTGTCACGAACTTCTTCAGGACTCTTTCCGTTTATGGTATCCACTTTTAATAAAGCAAAATATTTCTCTCCTTCTTTTGGCGGACGTACAGCACCATGAACGGTGTCACCGGTTTTTAATCCGAATAATTTTATCTGGGAAGGGGAAACATATACATCGTCGGGAGAGGATAAATAATTATAATCAGATGAACGGAGGAAACCATAACCGTCTGGCATCATTTCAAGTACACCTTCACCCAGTATCACTCCGTCAAATTCAACATTGAATTGCTGCTGCTGTTCACGGCGGGCAGGATAAAACTTATTTTGCCCTGCGCCGGATGGATTTTCGGGAGATTGCTGGTTGCCCTCGTTAAGAATTGCCTGCGCCAGCTGATCGGTCTTGCTTGCCTGTTCAGCTTCTGATTCGGCAGGTTGTGCTTCTTCTATTACATCAGCTATAATTTCTTTTTCATCGGGTTTTTTACGGCCTCTTTTTACAGGGGTTTTGTCATCTTTTTTTACGGGCATATTGGTCTTTTTGATAATTATTTTCTCTTCGCCACCGCTCTCTACTACCGCTTCTTCGCTGCCACCGGTGCTGGTATTGGTTTTGATAATACGTTTACGTTTGCCGTCTTCGCCGGGTTTGGCGCCTTTGGCTCCGGCAATAGCCTGGCTGTCAAGAATTTTATAAACCAAATCCTGTTTACTCAGCTTTTTGGCGTTGGGGATTTTAAGCTGGTCGGCAATGTCCAGCAGTTCAGGAACGAGCATGTCGTTCAGTTGGAGAATATCGTACATATGAAATCGTTGATGTTAGTCACAACACAGGGTAACCAATCTTGAAAAATGAAAATGTTTGGGTTTATGTTGAATGAAATCGGCAGGTAAATGATGAACCAAAAGCCTTGGGAGAACTATTTTTATCAGCCCATTTCCAATGCAAGTATACGGCTAATTCGGGAAAACCAAAAATTTTCGGATTTTACCTTATTTATCACAGCGGTTTAACCAGGGTCTTCCTAATGGGAATCCAATCTTTTATACCCCAAAAATGCCAGAGCAGAAAGGGATATTATTGCTGGTCGCCATGCTTTACCTTTGCACCTCGCAAAACGGCAATTATGTTCAACAAAAGAATCAGGATCAAAGAACTGCTGGTACAGGAGCCGGCAGGCCAGGAAGTAACGGTGATGGGATGGGTGCGAACCTTTCGCAACAACCAGTTTATAGCATTAAATGATGGCAGTACTAATAATAATATACAGGTAGTGGTGGAGCTGGGCAAGTTTAATGATGAACTGCTGAAAAGAATTACCACTTCAGCTTCATTAAAGATAACAGGCACGGTGGTACCCTCTCTTGGTAAGGGCCAAAAAATGGATCTGAAAGCGACTACTATCGAGGTATTGGGAGACAGCGATGCAGAGAAATATCCGCTGCAACCCAAAAAACACAGTCTTGAGTTTTTAAGAGAGAAAGCCCATTTGCGTTTTCGTACCAATACATTTGGTTCAGTATTCAGGGTGCGCCATGCCCTGGCATTTGCGATACATAAGTTTTTTAATGAAAAAGGGTTTGTGTATATGCATACTCCTATTATCACAGCCAGCGATGCAGAAGGCGCCGGTGAAATGTTCCGGGTTACAACATTGCCTGTTGACGGTACAGCACCGAAAAATGAAGATGGAACTATCAACTTCAAAGAAGATTTTTTTGGTCGTAGCACCAACCTGACGGTAAGCGGGCAATTGGAAGGAGAACTTGGTGCCACCGCCTTTGGTGATATATATACATTCGGCCCTACTTTCCGTGCAGAAAATAGTAATACGACAAGACACCTTGCGGAATTCTGGATGATAGAACCGGAAATGGCATTTTATGATTTAGAAGATAATATGAACCTTGCCGAGGAGTTTATTAAATACATTATCCGGTATGCAATGGATAACAACAGGGAAGACCTCGAGTTTTTGGCGCAACGACTGGCAGAAGAAGAAAAACAGTTACCGCAGGATAAACGCAGTGAAATGGGGCTGATTGAAAAACTGGAATTTGTACTCAACAATAATTTTGAACGCCTCACTTATACAGATGCCATTGATATTCTGAAAGAGAGTACTCATAATAAGAAAAAGAAATTTCAGTATGAGATCACCGGCTGGGGGATGGACCTGCAAAGTGAGCATGAAAGATACCTGGTAGAGAAGCACTTCAAAAAACCAGTGATACTTTACAACTATCCTGCTGCTATCAAAGCATTCTATATGCGCCAGAATGATGGATGTGAAGTTGGAAAAGAAACAGTAGCCGCAATGGATATTCTTGCACCCGGCATTGGTGAAATTGTGGGCGGCTCGCAAAGAGAAGAAAGACAGGATAAACTGGAGCAACGAATGAAAGAGATGCACATTCCTGCCGAAGAACTCTGGTGGTATCTCGATACAAGAAGATTCGGAACTGTTCCACATGCCGGCTTCGGTCTCGGTTTTGAACGCATGGTGCAGTTCGTAACCGGCATGACGAATATCCGTGATGTGATTGCTTTTCCGAGAACACCGGGAAGTGCGGAGTTTTAAATTAAAGCGGCAAGCCAAATAGAAAAGGCGACTTAATTTCTTGTGAAATATATTTTCTAGGGAGTTGTTTATCTGCAAAAGAGAAAACAGTAATTTCACTTACACCATCTCAGAGCTATCAATGAAAAAGATTGTCCTTTCAGGATTATGTGTACTTTTTTCTGTATTTGTTTTTGCACAAACCTGGGAGGAGTTAAATAAACAGGTTAACGAATTATCCGTCAAAGGAGAGCATGAGAAAGTAATTCCCATAGCACAAAAAGCAATTGAAGCTGCAAAAAAAGAGTTTGGAGAGGAGCACTTAAACTATGTTGCCAGCATATATAATCTTGGAACGACTTATGCGAGTTTAGCCCGGTATAAAAATGCAGAGCCTTTATTAATCCAGGCGAAAGAAATATTAAAACAAACTGCAGGAGAAAATACGGTTGAATATTGGTTAATGCTGAATAACCTTGGGGTGCTGTATGAAAGGACGGGTCAGTATGAAAAAGCGGAACCACTCCACCTGCAGGGGATACAGATAATTAAAAAAATAGAAGGAGACAGCAGCGCCAGATATGCACAAAGCCTGAATAACCTTTCACTGCTGTATGTAAATATCGGGCAATATGAAAAAGGAGAATATCTGAACAAACAGGGTCTGGAGATTCAGAAAAAAATAATTGGGGAGAATAACCCTGCTTATATAAACGGACTGAATAATCTTGCTTTTCTGTACAAAACAACAGGGTTATATCAAAAGGCAGAGCCTCTTTATCTTAAGGTAAAAGAGTTACGGAAAAAACTGGTTGGAGAAAACCACGCCGATTATGCAAACATCCTCAACAATCTCGGTACATTGTATACCAATATGGGTGAATTCGAAAAAGCAGAAAGCCTGCTGAAAGAAGCCGGTGATATACGAAGAAGGATATTGGGAGAAAACCATCCCAATTTTACTAACACACTAAATAACCTTGCTCTTTTATATGAACACATGCTGCAGCCTGAAAAAGCAGAAATATTGTACAAACAGACAATGGAGATCCGTAAAAAAATTCTTGGAGAAACACACCCTGTTTATGCACAAAGCCTGAACAATCTCGCCGTCTGTTATATCCGTAACGACAACGCAGCTAAAGCCGAACCACTGGCTTTGACAGCCACCAGCATCCAGCTTCGAAATTTAAAACAGGTTTTTGGAATACTTTCTGAGAGGGAAAAGAAAAACTACCTGATCAACAACATTCAGCAATCAGATATTAACAACAGCCTCCTCTATAAAAGCCTTCAGCCTTCCTCACAGCTTTTAAGAACTAATTTTGATCTGCAATTATTTTTAAAGTCATTGGCACTTTCAGAAACACTGGATTTGCTCTCAATAGTCAGCCGCAGCAAGGATTCTGTCGTTCTCCGGCTGCTGAATGATTGGCAAAACAATAAAAAAAAACTTGCACGGCAATATGCCTTGCCACAAAACATGAGAGCTGCAGGTATTGACAGTATAGAAGCAAAGACAGAGCTGGAAGAAAAAGAACTTAACCGAAAATTCACTGAATTTCGCCGGCAGCAAAATGCTGTTCACATATCAATGAAAAACGTTCAGCAGCAATTAGAGAAGGATGAAGCAGCAATAGAGTTTGTGAGCTTCGGAGTTCCTGTCAAAACTTCGACAGACAGTACAGTGTATGCTGCATATATTCTGACTAAAAGCGATTCTGTTCCCCGCTTTGTTCCCCTCTTTGTAGAAAAACAATTGCAGCGGCTACTGGACAGCACCGGCAAAACCACCACCACGACTGCTGGATTTTTTTACCGGGGGCTTAACAAAGAAGACAAAAACACAAAAAAGGGAGAAGCGTTGTATAAACTTGTCTGGCAACCCTTAGAACCCTGCCTGACCGGGGTTAAAAAAATCTCCTACTCACCTGCCGGCAAGCTATTTAGTATTGCTTTTCATGCCCTTCCTCTTGGCAACGATTCGTTGCTGATGGAGAAGTATCAAATGCAGCAATATACCAGCACCAGGCAAGTGGCTTTGCGCAATAAAGAAAATCAGACCGTAAAACCAGCCAGCATTGCGTTGTTTGGGGACGCAACTTTTTCAATGGATAGTTCTCAGCTTACAAATCGCCGGACAAATTTGTCAGGGAGCTATGCCTCAAGATCTGTATACACACCATCGTTAAGAGGCGGCGGGTTTGAACCATGGGTCAGCCTTCCCGGAACAGGAGAAGAAATAAATTCTATCAAACAGTTATTTGATAAAAATAAAATCACTAATAAGTCATTTACACAAACAACTGCTTCTGAAGAAAACCTGAAAGCACTCAGCGGCAATTCACCTCAGGTACTGCATATTGCCACACATGGATTCTTTTTACCCGACCCTAATAAAACAAAGAAGATTGATAATACAAATGTTTATACTATAGCAGACGATCCCTTGTTAAGAACCGGGTTGGTATTATCCGGGGCTAATTATGCATGGAGCGGAAACACACCTATTGACAGTGTAGAAGATGGTATTGTAACTGCATACGAAATTTCACAATTAAATTTAAGCAATACCGAACTTGTTGTGCTCAGTGCCTGCGAGACAGCGCTGGGAGATGTGATAGGAACAGAAGGGGTGTTTGGATTGCAGAGGGGATTTAAAATGGCCGGGGTAAAAAAAATGATTGTAAGCCTGTGGAAAGTACCTGACAGGGAGACTTCAGAACTAATGACCGCTTTTTATACTTACTGGATGAAAGGAAAAACAATCAACGATGCTTTTGCGCAGGCGCAGGCCGATATGCGAAAAAAATTTTCACCCTTTTATTGGGCAGCTTTTGTATTGGTTGAATAAATACTATTCATGCACACACATTACCGGCACATGGGCCTGGTAAACCAGTTGCTTAGTAGAGCTCGGTTTAAAGATTGCCTGTAACAGTTTATGTTTTTTAGGAATAGTTATTATCAGGTCAAGGTTATTTTTTTCAGCAAACTCATTGATGCCATCTTCAATATCTGCATGTTCAATGAAATGGTACGATGGTTTTGACTCTTCCAGCATGGTGTGTAACAGTATTGATTGCTCAGGTGTTTCAGGTTTGAAGTGTTTGTTATCATGGTCCACATTCAGTACATGCAGTTCAGCGCCGAATTCCTTTACAAATTCTTTAATAAAATGGGTAGGAGTGGTTTTTACAACGTCTCTGAAATCGCAGGCAAACCCGATCTTCTTAATGCCATTCCCGAAAGTTTTTCCCGGCGGAACACAGATCACCGGCCAGTTAAGGTGGCGTATAGCAGTCAGTGTATTACTGCCAAATAAGATTCTTTCAACACCTGATGACCCCTTAGTTCCCATCACTACAGCAAAAGGATTGATCTTTTCACATAGATTTTCCAATTCATCAGTTACATTACCCATGCGGGTTTCGGTATATACTTTTACTGAACCAGAAGTAAGGTGTTCCACTTCTTGCTTCAGTCTTTCAATTTGTTCTTCAGCCCCTTTCCTCAGATCCTCGATCGATACCAAGACGATCGGGGTGTCTGAAAAACTTACCGGCACCTGGTATACATGCAGCAATAATATGCTGGCATTAACTGCTTTTGCCATATCAATGCCGTAATGCAAAGCATTAGTGGCTACAGGCGAAAAATCGGTCGGGATGATGATTGTTTTCATGCTTATAAGTTGTAGTTAAAGGTAGCACGGGTATAGCTTTCCGGCCATGATAGTTGTCAGCAGAACTAATGATTTTTTGTGGAAAAGAACAGGCCTTGCGTCTGTACTGCAAACAACGCTTATGACGGCTTTCAGTACTACAAGCGAATATTCAGCTAAAAAGGAAAGCAGGACCGGGGTGCGGCGTATGATAAAGCACAACCTTAAAATAGATATGACTCCAATGGTTGATCTTGGATTCCTGCTGATTAGTTTCTTTGTGATAACTACTGAATTAAGCAAACCCACTACGATGGACCTGTTCATGCCTAAAGACGGAAAACCGATGGACCTGGGACTCTCTAATGCACTTACCATATTGCTGGATAATGACAATACTATCTGGTATTATCATGGTAGTTGGGAAGAGGCCGAAAAAAATGGTTCAATAGTACGAACAGATTTTTCTGGCAATAATGATTTACGAAAGACAATCACCACTAAGCAAAAATGGCTGGATATTTATAATAAGCAAGAGGGGCGCAACGGACTGATGTTACTTGTTAAGCCAGCCTCCGGAGCTTCTTACAAAAATATAGTTGATGTGCTGGACGAGGTGAGCATTAACCAGGTGAAAAAATACGCATTGATGAAACCTGCGGCCGAAGAAACTGAATGGCTGCAGAGGAACAGGTGAACGCAGATTGTAGGTTGCGTTGGCTAATTAAGTTATCTTTCGGGGACAGATAACCATATGGCAGGCAGCGTCTTCTCCAGCCGGTTTATAACGGCAATTTCACTTTTTTCTTTTTTTATTTACCTCCTTTACCGGGTAATGCTGATCTATTATCCGCAGCCTGACGCCGGGGGTGTGGAAGGAAACATTATCTATTTTGTTCAGCGATTGCTGGATGGGCAGCCACTTTATACGGATCCGGAGTTGCCGCCCTATGCCATAGCACAATATTCGCCGTTATACTATTATATAGTTGCCGGAGTTTCTAATCTGTTGGGCTTTTCTGCAGATGATCTTTTGCCGCTTTATATGGTAAGCAGAAGCGTTTCATTATTCCTGAATCTCCTTTTTATTGTAATAATCTTTTTAACCGCCAGTAATATCTTTAATGTACCATCCAATAAAAGTATATGCGCTGCTGTTGCTGCATTTATATTCCTGGAAATAACTTCTTTTTCCAGGCCGGATAGCCTTAATCATGTTTTCTTCCTGCTCACTCTTTATGTTTTCATGGAGGGGTTAAAAACAGAACGTCAAAATAAAAGGACCATTTTAATAACAGCCTTACTGTCTTCTGTTGCTTTATTCTGCAAGCAAACATCTTTCATTTTACCTGTTATTATAGGATCCTGGTTGCTTTACACAAAAAAAATCAGGGAAACGATCCTTTTTGGGCTGGTGTATTTACTGGCCGTATTGTTTTTTATTTTTCCTGTTTATTTAAACGGAGACCTCGGGAATTTTTACAAGAATGTTGTGCAGGGTATTAATAACGGAATTAGCATTTCGTGGTTCAGAGGAGTAATACTGGCAGATTTTTATTTTGCATTCGGACTATTGTTTGTGCCGGCTTACCTGGTTATACTTTACCGGCTGAAAAGAGAGAAGGAAGAATTGCCGCAATTTGCCTTTTTCACTATGATAGTATTATTTGTTCTGCTAAACGCAATAGCGATAAAAAACGGATCCAACCCCGGGTACTTTACAGAGTGGTGGAGTTTATTATTTATATTAATTGCGTATAGCTGGCCGCAGCTAAGTAAAGCGGCATCGGCTATTGATCTACGGATTCCGGCAGCTATAGTAGTTTTTGTGTTTCTTATTAAAGGGGTAAAACTTGAATTCCCGTTGAGAACAATGTTGTCAGCCCCCAAAACGGGTATAGGGGAGCAGTATATAAAAGAGAAAGAAATAGCCGGATACATCACCCATCAACTGTCCCCAACAGATAAGTATTGTGTCTTTACTAATTATAATACGGCGGAAAGCTATTTGGGCAATATGTTATTTAGGCAAGCGGTTGCTCCACAAATGGATATCATAGGATTAGCGGCGTATCAATACAGGAAATATGATTATAGCGATCTGAATGCCGCTTTTACAGACGGCCGTATAAAATGGATGCTGATGAGGACCACAGGACCGCAAAAGCAATTCTTTGAAATAAAACTCGATAAGTTTGGACTGGATACTACTATGAACGGGTTTAATATTTATAAATACCAACCCTGAACAAGGTATGATAATGGTTGTCAATAATAAATTGAAAAAAAATGCTTTTTTATTTTCCTTATTGGTTACCGCAATTTTATTATTCTTATTTACAAGTATAACTACCCCTCTTCTCAATTCCGGCGACGATGCTTTTATGATGTACACTTTGGCAGGAGGTTTTGGGGAGGCGCCAACCAATCTTTTACATTATAATCACCTCTGGCATCCATGGCTTGGAAGCCTGGTGAGTAATTTGTTTTCTGTAATGCCGGGAGTCAACTGGTACTCAATAGCGTTGCTGGTTTATCATTGGCTGGGGTTAACAGCTGTTTTTTATGTAATGCTACGAACGGTAAAGCTGTCATCGGCTATTTTGCTTTTTCTGACATTGTTCACTTTTATTGAAGCAAGGCTGTTGTTGTCGCTAAATCTTACCGGAGCGGCATTGGTGGCAGGGGTTGGTGCTGTCTTTTTAGTAACACACCTGGTTAAGCAACAAAGGATAACCATTTGGCTGACCGTTTTTGCTGTATTGTTACTGCTGTTGGCAGGACTGCTGAGATTGCATGTGATTGTGCTTGTAATATTGCTGTTTCTTCCGTTACTTTTTTTTGGGTTTTCCAAAAAGCAGGTAGTTCGGGTTGCAACAATAATTTTTTTATTAGGAGTAATCCTGTTTGGTCTTAACAAGTTGCAGGAGCAATATTATATAAAACATATTCCTGGGTGGAAAAAACAGGAAGAATTCAGGCAAGGGTTGTTTTATGCCTATAATCGCCCAATTAAAGAAAACATTCCCGGAGGCGTTTTTAAAGACAGTACTGAACAGGAATTATTCTTCTCTGCTTTTTTATACGATTCTGTGAAATTTACTCCGGAAAGAGTGATGGAGATCAGCAAGAACATTACCCGGGAAAGATGGCTGGATGAAAAGGAAGACCGGCTTGGTTTGTATTGGTTTTTTTTCGAACTAAGAATTTATCTCTTATTGTTTATTGTTTTTGCAGGGCTACTGGTTATTAATAAGCAGTTAAAACAACTGCGTTATTGGGTACTACCGTTGCTTGCTGTATTATTTATATATGCCTGCTTATTTGTGTTTTTGAAAATGACTGTGACCATTCATCTCGGCCTTTTATTTATTTTATGGATACAATTTTCAGCGACCATTCAGGGCGACACTACATTTTTTCCTGGTAAAAAGAGCTCGGCATTTTTAATAAGCGGAATCTTGCTGCTGTTATTGGGCTGGATGTTTGTAAGGCTCTATAAAGAAAATATAGCTAATAAAAGTCGTCAGCAAAGGTTCAGGTGTGTCATGAATGAGTTGAATCAGCAAAAAGACAAATTGTTTATTGCAACAGACGATAGTTTTCCGCTGGGTTATTTTTATATATGGGATGTACCGGAGCAATATCCTGTCACCAATCTTTTATACAAAGACAGGCTGCTTACACATACGTACCTTCAAACGCTTAACAGATATGGAATAAAAGACCTGAACAAAGCGTTAGCAGAAGATAAAAGAATCTTGCTGCTGGGAGGCAAGCTGCCCTCGTTGGAAAAAGTGATTATTGGCAGCAAACTTTCGGAAAGAAATCCTGCGTTTAAATGTATCGAGGTAAGAAGGCTTGAGCAGGGGTACTAAACTTATTTTTTCCAGAAAAGACTGATCCGTTGCTTCACATTTTCCCTGATATTCAGGTAGTATAAATTAATATCCCCCACATGATAGTTTTTGCTCAGAAACAAAAAGCTCCAGGGGAATGTTGGTTTTCGGGTATACAACACACCATTGCCGACCTGGGCATCAGTTGTGTGTTTATATATCTTATTAAAATTTCTGAGAATACTCCCCTTGTTTAGCTTTCTTGATACAAACCCGGTAGCAGTGGTCCAGCTAAGCGGATTTGTAACATAAACACCACTGGTATCTTTTTTTACATAGGAAGGGGTGTACCCCTTTTTAAAAGTTCTCCAACTACAGAAACAACCAGTTTGTAAAGAGTCGGCACAGACTTGCAGTGATGTAAAGTATCTTTCGGATACCGGCCAGCCAATGATGTAAGCAACAACCAATTTATTCTTCAGGGTTTTGTTTTCAAAGTATTCTTTCAAAAGACGCTCCGCCATTAATGCCCCCTGGCTATGCCCCGCTATAATAATAGGGCGCCCATTATTATACTGTTTGAGATAATATTCAAAAGCTGTTCTAATATCTGTGTATGCCAATTCAAAAGCAGCATGAGCTTTTATAGAATCTGTTGAGAAAAAATTTTGGATATGCGCCTGCCTGTATCTTGGTGCAAATACCCTGCATTGCTGATTAAATACACTGGCCTGGTATAGTATCGAAGAATAATCTGTTTTTGCATTTATGTATTCATCATCGATAAATGCATTTGATTGTTTTGAGTCCTTCCTTTTAGTAAAAGTGGTAGGGTACAAAAAGAAAACATCAACCATTGAATCCTTTGGTTCATTTCGAAGCGGCTTTGCAACACTATCGGAGGGATCCCATTTCCAGGGATGGGCTGCCCAATAATTCAAATTGCTATAATCTGGTTTTCCGTCAGGGCTTTTAAACTGATAATTAGTCCTGTATGCGAGGTACTTATCTGAGCAAGAGGCGAATAAAAAAATAATAGCTAAAGCTAAAAATGAAGAGTTTCTCATAGTATTAAGGCCTAAAAATCGGTAAAAATCGAATCCTGGTCTAATAATTCGCCCATCATTTAAAATTACCTCTCATGTAGAAATGCAATTCAGTGGAAGGTGAGAATATGGATTTAAATTATTAATAAACAATCATTTAAATAGGTGGAGCTAATAGCCTGTAACTATTACTCTAAAAAATATGGTACTTTGTGTTGCATAGTACCAAATATCACCCTACATTTGTATTGAAAATCGGGAAAAGGATGAAATCACTTCTGAAATATTTAGCACCCACTTTTATACTGACAGGAGCATTTTGTCATTTAAATGCACAATCAGTAAGGGACTCTTTGTTCACAGAGATTGCGAAAATGGATAGTGTATTATTCACCGCTTTTAACAACAGAGATGTAGAAGTATTCAAATCATTATTTACAGAAGACCTGGAGTTTTTTCATGATAAAGGAGGTCTTACCAATTATAATTATACTGTAAACTTCATGAAGGAAGTTTCAAAAGGGAACAATCAATTAAGAAGAGAATTGATAAAAGAAAGCCTGGAAGTATATCCTGTACCGGGTTATGGAGCTATACAGATTGGCATACACAAATTTTGTCATTTAGAAAACGGGAAGCAGGATTGTGGCAACTTTAAATTCGTTCATATATGGCAAAAAAAGAATGGGCAATGGAAAATTTCAAGAGTAGTGAGTTATGATCATTAACTGATTAATAAGAACCAGTAATTACCTAATAAGAAAAAGGATGATTTATGAATATTGAAAATACACAGAGCCAGATGAGAAAAGGAATACTGGAGTTCTGTATCCTTTCCATTATCCGCAGAGGCGAGGCTTACCCGAGTGATATTGTTGAAGAGATGCGGGCTGCCAACCTGCAAATCCTGGAAGGAACTCTTTACCCTTTACTTACCCGGTTAAAGAATGCAAACATGCTGACATATCGCTGGGTGGAAAGCAATTCGGGCCCTCCCCGTAAATATTTTTCACTTACAGAAAAGGGTGAAAGCTTTTATGGAGAACTAGATCAAACCTGGAACGAATTATCTAACGGGGTAAATGCTCTTACCAGTAAAAAACAGGATGAACCTTTAACCAACCAATAAACCAATTTATCTCGCTGTAAGCGAGGCTTCAACCAAAAATGTAATACGATGAAAAAGATTATTAACATAAACCTGAGTGGCCGGGTAATACCAATTGAAGATGCGGCCTACGAAAACCTGCAGGCTTATATTGAAAGCCTTCGGCGCTATTTTGCCAATGAAGAAAGCCGTGATGAGATCATCAACGACATCGAAAGCCGTATTGCAGAATTGATGAGTGAAAAAGTACGTAAGGGAGCCAGCTGTATCACGGATGCTGATGTGGATGAGATTGCCACATCGATGGGAAGGCCTGAAGATTTTGAGGCTGAAGCAGCCGAAGCAGGAGAAATTCCATTGCAAGGTCAACAGCATCAACAACAGCAAAACAGCGCCCATACAGAGAAAGAGAAAAAGTCAAGAGGCCGCCTTTATCGTGACACCAGTGATAAATTTATCGGGGGTGTGTGTAGTGGTATTGCGGCTTATATGAATGTTGATCCTGCTATTGTCCGCATCCTGTTTGCCATTATCACATTTGGTGGTTTTGGATTAGGATTTCTCGCATATATTATTATGTGGATTGTATTACCACCCAAAGACCTGGAAGAATATGGTGGCAAGAGATTATTCAGAAACCCGGAAGACAAAGTTATCGGTGGCGTTGCCGGCGGATTGGCTGCCTATTTCGGGAAAAGCTCTTCTACTATCAGAATTATTTTCGCCGCCCCGCTTATATTAAGTATTCTTTTTAATTCCATAAACGGGTTTCGCTGGCATTATGATTTTGATCTTTTCTGGAACATAGGATTTAGTTCTATCACCGGGACATTTATTCTTATCTATATCATTCTCTGGATTGTATTGCCTGAAGCAAATACTACCTATCAAAAAATGGAGATGAGAGGAGAGAAAGTAGACGTGAATACTATCCGCCAGAATGTAAAAGAAGGCGTAGATAGTATGAAAGACAAAGTAAAAGGCTGGAGCGAAGAAGTAAAGGAAACAGCACAAAATTTTTCTACCAAAGCCAGGGAATTCTCTTCCACCCGCGGAAAAGCATTTGCAACGGAAATAAGTGAAACGGCCCGGCGAAGTGGTAGCGGTATAGGTCATGCAATTGGTGTATTGTTTAAGGTATTCTTTTTATTTATTGCCGGTACTATTGCCTTTGCATTATTTGTTACAGTGATTGCACTGATTTTCGGTGGCGTACAATGGTGGCCTGTAAATAATTTCCTGTGGACAAGCAAATGGCAGCAGATATATGCATGGGGCACATTAATATTTTTCCTGGTAGTGCCACTGGTTGGGTTTATTGTTTGGGTAGTCAGGCGTATTATCCGTGCCCGTTCTACCAGCAATTACCTGGGATGGACCTTTGGTGCCTTGTGGACCATTGGCTGGATCTCTATTATTTTACTTGCCAGCAGTATCTCCAAAGATTTTCGTGAATATGAGCATAGAGATGAAAGTATTGCTATGGATCAGCCGGCAAAAGGAAAAATGATTGTTGCCGTGTCACAACCGGCACTGGAATATACGGGTGGTTTTGGATGGATGAGTGATGATGCGGAAGGATGGGATATTTCTTCTGATACAATGAAACTATCTACGGTCAAATTTAATATTGAAGCCAGCCAGGATTCCCTGTACCATGTCACATTAAAAAGATACAGCTATGGTCGTACAGAAGAAGAAGCTAAAACAAGAGCTGCCAGTATTCAATACAGCGCCTTATCAAGAGATAGTGTACTGGACCTTGCGAGCGGCTATACCATTGATAAGGAGAGTAAATTCCGCGGGCAACAGGTGGAAATAGCCATACAGGTTCCGGTGGGCAAAAAGATCAGGTTTGATGAATCTGTAAGGGAAAAACTGAACCCGGTAAAATTCAAAATAAAGAGGAAATACAATAAAGGCCGGATAGTGGATATACAGGTAGATGATGATTACTCTTTTGAATACCGGACCGGGGTAGACTATACAATGGGTATAGATGGCCGGCTGAAGGGTGATGATGGCAAAGACCTGATCGAAAACCGGAGTAATAACAATGATTATCGGTATCAGTCAAATGACAGTAGTATAAAAGCAGAACAACAGGCGGATGATATCCAAAAAGCACTGGAAGAAGAGAAACGTAAAAAAGAAGAAAGTGAAAAAAGAATAAAAGAATTAGAAGAAAAACAAAAAGCCACGAAGCCGGTAAGTATGAAAATAAAAAAGAACAGTACTGGTATCGAAGGTTCATTTGCCGGAATACCTTCCCCTGTATCATCGTTGGTATTATAATATTAAGCGAGGTTGAAGTCCCGCCGTCAGCGGGATAGTTGGTGGTCCTGTTGAAGCCAGGATCTCAGAAAGGCTCCCCCAAGGAGTCTTTCTGATTTATGAACTTTAGCATATTCACTTACCTTTGCTCACTTTATAAAAACTGCTGTATGACAATAAAAAATACTCCTTTTACAAATAAACATATTGCACTGGGCGCCAAAATGGCCCCGTTTGCCGGGTATAATATGCCCATCTCCTATACTGGCATCAACGATGAACATGCAGCGGTACGAAAAAACGCAGGAGTATTTGATGTAAGCCATATGGGTGAATTTATACTGAAGGGAGAAAAGGCACTGGACCTCATTCAGCGGGTTACGAGTAATGATGCGTCAAAGCTTAAGAAAGGGCAGGCACAATACAGTTGCCTGCCAAATGAAGACGGTGGAATTGTCGATGATTTATTAGTGTACTGCATCGAAGAAAATAAAGTATATATGCTGGTGGTAAATGCGTCTAATATTGAAAAAGACTGGAACTGGATTGTAAAGCATAATATGAACAAGGTGGAGATGCACAATATTTCTGATAAAACATGCTTGCTGGCAATACAGGGTCCCAATGCTACCAAAATTCTGCAGCCTTTAACAGAGATGGATATTTTGAATCTTAAGTATTACACTTTTACTAAAGGAACATTTGCTGGTATCGAAAATGTTTTGGTAAGTGCAACCGGTTATACCGGTGCCGGCGGAGTAGAAATATATTTTGAAGACAAAGACGGGGCGGCTGATAAGATTTGGGATTCAATCTTCGCCGCAGGCAGCCCACAGGGATTAAAACCTATTGGTCTTGGCGCAAGAGACACACTCCGCCTGGAAATGGGTTTCTGTTTATATGGTAATGACATTGACGATACCACTTCACCAATGGAAGCAGGATTGGGCTGGATCACCAAGTTCACCAAAGAGTTTACATCAAAGGAAATATTTGCACAGCAAAAAGCAGAAGGGGTGGCCCGTAAGCTGGTAGGTTTCGAAATGATCGAAAAAGGTATTCCCCGTCATGGCTACGAAATAAAGGACTATTCGGGAGAAACAATAGGGGTGGTTACGTCTGGTACACAATCTCCCAGTTTGGGCAAAGCCATTGGTATGGGATATGTACGAACTGCGTTTGCTGCTATCGATACGGATATTTACATCAAAGTGCGGGATAAACTCCTGCAGGCCAAAGTAGCGAAGATCCCGTTTTCCTGATAAAAGACATTGCTGTGGTCGGATTTTTGCAATAAATGGGCGTTATACCTCAAATTTGTAAACGATGCCAACTATTCATCTTACCACTTTTATTGCCGCACCGGCACAGGTGGTTTTTGACCTGAGCCGCCATGTCGGACTTCACAAAGAATCAATGGCCGCACATAAGGAAGAAGCAGTGGCCGGCACCCGTTTCGGGCTTATTGAAAAAGAAGATACCGTAACGTGGAAGGCTAAGCACTTTTTTAAAGAAAGATTGCTCCGGGTAAAAATAACAGAAATGAAAAAAGGTGAGATGTTTATTGACGAGCAGGTACAGGGTGATTTTAAAATAATGAAACATGAACATCATTTTAAGCCATGCGATAACGGTACTATCCTGATCGACCTTTTACATTTTGAAATACCCTATGGTATATTCGGCGAATGGTTTAATTCATTATACCTTACCAAATACATGAAACGGCTGCTGGAACAGCGTAATAAGACTATTAAGGAATTTGCAGAAAGCGAAAGATGGAAGAAATTGCTGATAAAGTAATTCAGGCCAACGTAAACAGCTGTTTCTTATTTTTGCAACTCTATTATGAGCAACAAGCCCACCCTCCATACATCCATATCCCCGGCCTTATTACATTTATATGATCTCAGCAACAGTGTCGTTGTCATTATTGATGTGTTTCGGGCCACCTCCACTATTGCCTCCGCATTGTATAATGGCGCCAAATGTGTGATACCCGTTGATTCCGTTCCCAAAGCCATAGAGATAAGTAAAAATATTGACGGCATCGCAGCAGGTGAAAGAGATGGCATGATCGCCGAAGGATTGCAACACGGCAATTCTCCATTAGAGTATAGCCGGGAATTCATAGAAAATAAAACACTGGTACTTACCACCACCAATGGAACAAGACTCCTGCAAATGGCATTGGACAACAATGCCGATACAATCATTTCAGGCTCTTTTCCCAATTTGTCTGCCGTTTGCGATTTTTTATCAGCAGAGAAAAAGAATGTGGTGCTGGGTTGCGCCGGCTGGAAAGACCGCTTTAACCTGGAGGACACTTTATTTGCAGGTGCCGTGATAAATCGTCTTACAAAAGAATTTACTATTCATTGCGACAGTTCGCTGATGGCAGAAACAATGTATATAAAACACAAGAACAAATTGCTTGAGTTTGCGCCCAGGCTTACTCACTATCATCGCCTGGTAGAACGATTCGGGTTAATAGAGGATATTAAATTCTGTTTGACTCCTGATGTGGCTAATGTGCTGCCGGTGTACAGCAACGGGAAACTGGTTGTAAAATAAATAGCTGCCGGAAAGATTTAGTTTTCAAATCAATTAAGTCTTATATAGCATCTTTTCCGAAGGATAGGGTTGAGGAGAAAAATCTTGTAAGATACTTCATTTTTTCCGCACATATCCTGAAGGAAAAATATTTTTTATTTATCGCATTTTGCGAGGAAATCCGCTGCACATTCTTTTACATTTGCCGATTGCCCTTTTTTCATTGCTGGAATCTGGGAATTCAAAATTTGGAATTTCTTATATGGCTTTACCGCACCTTATTAAGTACGTTTATACCCATGGAACTGATGAAGTGATACGCAGAGGAAAAAAAATCCATGCAATAGGTTTTGTGGAGTTGGTAGAATACGATGACCTGTTTGGTTCAGCTGTGTTCAGGGTAAAGGATGACAGCTACTCTACTTATTACAAAGTTTACATACAAAAATTTAAAGACCCCAAAGGGACTTCGTTGCGTTGTGGCTGCCCGTATAACCTGGGAGATATCTGCCGTCATGAAGCTGCCGCATTGTTTCAGTTGCAGGAAATGATTGACAGGGGCCACCTGCAGGCCGAGAATGTAAAATATGACCAGCGCCATACAGTAGCGAAAATGAAGATGATTGATCTGAAAACGCTGCGGCTTTTGTGCTCTCCTGAAACATTGATAGATGCAGAAACTTTCTTGCGAACCAATAAGGCAACTATTGAACATGCGGAAAATGAAACAGTAAAGGCTTCTGTAAAGCTGAACGGGCAAACGTATAAAGTTATAATCCGCAAAAACGAGGAAAAAAATTTTGATACCAGTTGCGACTATGAAGACGAAAATCATCCCCTGTGTCTGCCAAAGATGATAGTGTTGTTGCAATTGCTGAATACACATGGCGCCGGCTATTTTGACAGCATACGTAACTGGGACAAAGAGAAAAATAAATTGCTGGAAGCCTATGGCTATTCGCTGGATGATGATCTGAAGGGAAAATTTGAGTTTGCCTATAAAGATGGCAAACCCTTCTTAAGGGTATTGGACACAAGTATCAAAAGAGTAGCGCCGGTAGCAGCACCAACAAGACCGGTGCTGATTCCGCAAAAAGAAAAAGAAGAGGAACTGCCGGAAGTAGCTGCCGGAACAGAATCAAATCCATCACAGCGGCTGGGTGTTGTTTTCAATTTTAATAAGAAGAGTTATCCCCGGTTTACAGTGGATGTAGTAACAGGTGAGCCTAATGACAGTAATGATGCTTTTGCCGGGAAAGTGGAGAAGCTTGATATCAGTCGTTATGTAAATACTGACGAATTGCCGGAAGGCGATAGAGAGTTGCTGACCTTATTACGGAAACTGCAGGATGCGGAGATCAATAAGTATATAAGCCGCAATTCACCTTTCTCAGGTATCTGGGAAAATATCATCCACCAGGAAGAAGATGACCTGCCGGAGGAGACCAAAGAGCTAATGGCAGAATATTTATTACCCAAGCTGAAAAAAGTATTTACTGAATCAGCGGGTAATCCTTTTATATTTCTGCTTCCTGAATCAAAAACATTCAAGACTAATAACCTTGAACCGCTGCAACTACAGGGGGAAGATGCAAAGCCACATTTTATTATAAAGAAAAACTCTCACTATACGATTCAATGCCGGGTGAAAGCCGGTTCGCTGGAGTTTGACCTGGGTGATAACGAAGCTGCCAGTCCGCTTTTCTTTTTATACAACAACCAGGCATACCTCTGGAAGAATAATGAAGTGATCCATTTGGTGGAAAAATTCTTGCCGGGGGGAAAAATGACTGTACCTGTTGATGAGTGGAATGATTACCTGAATAAGTTTATCATGCCACTGGCAAAAGAACATAAAGTGGATTTTGATAAATCATTGGTACAGGAAATAAAAGACGGCAACCCGGAAGTGAAATTGTTTTTGATGGAAAAGGGAGAGTACCTTGTTTTCCAGCCATCCTTTTCTTACAAAGGATATGAAACAAAAGCAAAGGACAGAGACGAAGTAATAGTGCCACAGGGGGATAAAGTATTGGTGGTGCATCGTAACAGGGAGAAAGAAAATGAGTTTATCCAGAAGTTGCAGAATCTGCATTCGAATTTTGTTTATAATGAAGATTCGGCCACACTGGCATTAAAAGGAACCGATGTGTTAAAGAATAACTGGTTCTTCCTGTTTGTGGATGCAATGAAGGAGTATAAAACACCGGTTTTTGGATTCGAAGCACTGAAGAATTTCAGGTTCAATACAGCCAAACCGCAAACAAAGATCTTCATCAGCAGTAATACCGATTGGTTTGATGCTAAAGTAGATATTTTATTCGGAGACCAGCGGGTAACAGTGGCAGAAGTAAAAAGAGCATTGGCGAACAAGCAACAATTTGTACACCTGAATGACGGTACACTCGGAATACTTCCTGAAGAATGGCTGAAAAAATATTCACTCCTTTTCAGGGTGGGCGAAGGGAAAACTGATTCTTTGAAATTATCCCGCTATCATTTGAGTGTGGTGGATGAATTGTATGAAACAAGAGATGAAGAAGAACTGGTAGTCCAGCTGGAAGAGAAATATGAAAAGCTGCGGGAGTTCAATAAGATAAAAGAAATTGAGCCATCGTATAATTTGAAAATGATACTGCGGCCTTACCAGGTGGCAGGATATCAATGGCTCAATTACCTGAAAGACATTAAGTGGGGAGGCATCCTGGCAGATGATATGGGTTTGGGTAAAACAGTGCAGGCTCTTTCCTTTATAGAGTATTTTAAGAATGAACAGAGTAAACTCAAAGCATTAGTGGTTTGCCCCACCACACTTATTTATAACTGGGAGAATGAAATTAAAAAATTTACTCCCAAACTGACGTACCGCATCCATCACGGTGCTATGAGAACAAGGGTAAAAGAAGAATTGACCGATCATGAAGTAACTATCACTACCTACGGCACTTTACGAAGTGATATCAAATTGCTGATGAGTGTGGATTTTGATTATGTGATACTGGATGAATCGCAGGCCATCAAAAATCCTTCTAGTAAAGTTACCAAAGCTGCCTGCCTGCTAAATGCAAAACACCGCTTGTGCATGAGTGGTACTCCATTGCAGAATAATACGTTTGATATTTTTGCCCAGATGAATTTCCTGAACCCGGGTATGCTGGGTACAATGGAGTTTTTCCGGCAGGAGTTTGCTATCCCGATTGATAAATTTGGTGAACAGGACCGCAAAGACCACCTGCGTAAAATTTTGTATCCTTTTATACTTCGCCGCACAAAAGAACAGGTGGCAAAGGATCTTCCGGAGAAACAGGAGATGATACTGTTTTGTGAAATGGAGGATGAGCAGCGGAGTATTTATGATGCGTACCGCAATGATTTCCGTAACCAGATATTAGGTACAATTGAAACGCAGGGAATACAAAAATCACAGTTGACCATCTTGCAGGGCCTGATGAAACTGCGCCAGATATGTGATTCACCGGCAATACTGAATGAGCAGGAGAAATTTGAAAATCATTCTATCAAGCTGGATGAACTGGCAAGAGAGCTAAGTGAAGATATGGGCAACCATAAAGCGCTGATATTTTCACAGTTTTTGGGAATGCTGGCCTTAATAAGGGCCAAGCTGGAAGAACTGGGTATAAAATATGAATACTTTGATGGCAGTACTTCCGCACCTGACAGGGAAAAAGCCATTCAGAGTTTCCAGAATAATGAAGAAGTAAGAGTGTTTTTGATCTCCCTGAAAGCAGGTGGTGTGGGGTTGAACCTGACCGCTGCCGACTATGTATATATCGTAGACCCCTGGTGGAACCCGGCGGTAGAGCAACAGGCCATTGACCGTACACACCGTATCGGGCAAACCAAGAACATCTTTGCCTACCGGATGATCTGTAAAGACACTATAGAAGATAAAATACTGCAACTGCAGGAAAAGAAAAGGGCACTGGCCAAAGATATCATCTCTGATGATGCTTCTTTTGTGAAGACATTGACGAGGGAAGATGTGGAATATTTATTTAGCTAGCCCATTCATCGGCAAAATCGGCCAATTCATCCCTCTTTTTGCCAAAAAAACCATTTCCCGAAGGTTGTTTCGGCCCTTTACGTCTATTTTCGTACACTTATTTCACTGATTATGAAGAAGATTTTTACCTTATCCCTTTTACTGATTGCCTTCCTGGCAAATGTACAGGCACAAAAAGCTGACGGCAGCATAAAAGGGAAGCTGGTGGATACCACTGCCAAAATGAATATTGCCGACGCCACCGTTTCGGTATTGCATACGAAAGATTCTTCCCTTGTCACCTTTACCTTATCCAATAAGCAAGGTGCTTTTGAAGTAAAAGGGCTGGCCACCGGCGACTACCGCCTTATCATTTCCAGTAAAGGATATACCGAGATCAAACAAAAGGTTTCTATTACGGATGCAAATAAAGTAATTGACCTGGGAAATCTTCCTGTTCAGAAGGATTATAAATTACTCGAAGGAGTAACGATCAGTTCTGAATCTCCCATACAGGTAAAGAATGATACGGTGCAGTTCAATACCAGTGGTTTTAAAACCCAACCGAATGCCACTGTTGAGGACCTGCTGAAAAAGATTCCGGGTATGGAAGTTGATAAAGAAGGAACCGTAAAAGCACAGGGAGAGCAGGTGCAAAAGATATTGGTCGATGGAAAAGAGTTTTTTGGTAATGACCCTAAACTGGCTACCAAAAATCTTACCGCAGACATGGTGGAGAGTGTGCAGGTATTTGATGATATGAGTGACCAGGCCAAATTCACTAAAATAGATGATGGCAGCCGCAGCAAGACCATTAATATCAAATTGAAAAAAGACCGCAACAAAGGATACTTTGGAAGAGTATTGGCGGCACATGGTGACCAGGGCCGGTATGAAGGAAACCTGAGCATCAATAAATTTACAGGCAGCCAGCGAATCTCTTTATTGTTCAACAGTAATAATATTAATAAACAAGGTTTTTCTTTTTCAGATATCATCAGTTCGATGGGCGGCTTCAGCGGCGGCGGTGGAGGAAATTTTGGCGGCGGCGGTATGCAGGTAGTTGGGGGAAGAGGTGGTGGAGGTTTTGGTGGTATGTTTGGAGGAACCGGAACTACCGGTATTATCAGGTCAACTTCAGCAGGATTGAATTATTCTGATGAATGGGGAAGTAAAATAAAGGTAACAGGCAGTTATTTCTTTTCCGATTCAAGACCAAGGCAGGAGCAAAGTACTTTTCGTCAAACTTTTTTTGCGAACGATTCCACCGCTAACCTGTCAAGGACATCTATGTCAGATAACCTGAATCAGAACCACAGGTTCAATCTCCGGTTTGAGTACCAGATCGATTCCATGAATTCGATCCTGTACACACCCTCTCTTACGCTACAGCATTCAGATAATTATAGTATAGACAGCTCATTTACCAATTCTATCACACCATTGAAGCAATACATGGCCATTACCGGTAATTCAAATAATACGAATACCCGTAACGGATTAAATTTTAATAACAACCTGTTATTCCGTCACAAATTTGGTAAAACTGGAAGAACGCTGACTTTGGGGTGGAATAATACTACCGGAAACAGCCAGAGCGACGGGTTGACTATATCTAATAATTCTTTTTACAACAGCGATGGAATATTGTTGTCCGTTTTTGCCCAGAACCAGAATTACAAACAGAAAACAGAGACCAATAATAATGTAGTCAGCACTTCCTATACAGAACCTTTCGGGTTGAATAAACTGCTTGAGTTTAATTATGCCTATACAAATAATGTTAATGAATCAAAGAGGGAAACCTTTAACTATAACGGTACTTCAGGCAAATATGATAACCCCAACCTCTTACAAACCAATGATTTTAGAAACACCTATGAAGCTCATCGCTTCGGAGCTAATTTCCGTGTGCAGGAAAAGAAATACAATTACCAGTTTGGTTTGGGAGTACAACGCTCTGAACTGGAAAGCCAGAGTTACCAGGCCGCTACAGGCAAGGACTCAATAACACGGCAAAGCTTTACCAATCTTTTTCCAACGGCGAATTTCAATTTTACTCCGGCAAGAAGTAAGAACCTGCGATTCTTTTACAACGGAAGAACGAATCAGCCTTCAGTTTCTCAATTGCAGAATGTACCCGATGTGACGGACACCCTGAATGTTAAAATTGGGAATCCTAATCTGAAACAGGAGTTCAATCACAATTTTAATATCGGGTTCAATACGTTCAATGTTCTTACATTTAAATTCATAGCGGCCAATATTAATATCAGCACCACTCAGAATAAGATCGTAAACAGCATTACCACCAACGGTCCTGTACAGCGCACCACTTATCAGAATGTAAACGGATACTTCAGGGCATTTTCCTTCTTTACCCTTGGTCTTCCATTTAAAAATGTAAAACTTAAAGGATCCAGCCTCAATTTTACCAATAATATGTCTTACGTAAAAGATGTAAGCCTGGTAAACCTGCAAAAGAATCTTACCAAGACAATTACCGTTTCACAAGGCGCCGGCCTCAATATCAATAAAGAAAAAATTGATTTTGGTATTAAAGCAAACCTGGCCTACAACAATGTAAAATATACGATCAACACACAGCTGAATGAAGATTATTTCACGCAAACATATTCAGGAGATGTGGCGTATACTTTTCCGAAGAATTTTATTCTGTCAACCAATTTTGACTATCTGATCAATTCCGGAAGAGCGGAAGGATATAACCAGAGCATCCCGCTTTGGAATGCGAGTTTCAGCAAACAACTCTTTAAGAATAAGAACGGGGAATTGAAATTCTCTGTAAATGATATACTGAATCAGAACCAGAGTATCACCCGTAACACCGGCGACAACTACATTCAGGATACGAGGAGCATGGTACTGAAAAGATATTTTATGGTCAGCTTCCTCTTCAGCCTGAACAGGATGGGTGGTAAAAATCAGCAGCAGCCACAGGGAATGCCGGGAATGCCCCGCTTTATGCAGCGGGAAATGCGGGATGTAAGGGTGAACTAACAGGCTATACTTTTCGAAATATAAAAAGGGGCTTCACTTATGTGAGCCCCTTTTAGTATAGTAAGGGTTAGTAGAGAAATAGTTAATGCCTTCTGTAATGATTGGCCGCTGCCGCTGATGAACCGGAAATAAAAACAGCTAAAACAGCTTTCAGTAAACGGATAATATTAAAAGAAGGTTTGTAATAATGGCGATAGATTTTCGCCGATTCATGATGATGTACAAGATGTCTGTTCTTCATATGCTGGATAATTTACTAAGGGTTAACGATTGAATTCATATTAAAAGTATGCAATAAAATTAAATTTTAATAATATTGGGCTATGTTACAAGCCCGTTAAATCCCGTACGCATGAAAAAATCAGTAAAAACACTTGTTCTTCTTACTATTTCATTTTTAATTTCTGGTGCTGCTGTTGCGCAATTAAAACTTCCTGTTGTTGGTAATGGCATAGGAGGGGATATTAAAAAAGTGATTGAAGATTACCCGAACCGGTTTATCAACCTGATGGGCGAAGTAAAGACGCTTAACGAACAGTCGACCGATTATTTTTGCAATTTTAAAGTAAATGGTGCTGAAGAAACTTTTGTAACCCGCTATTCTGCCAAAAGAGAAGGAGTGGTAAGCTGGCAGGCACTAATGATTACTACCGAAGATTTTGAGGAAGCAAAAAAGAAATTCAAATCATTATACAACCAGATCAACAATCTTTCAGTAAGTAGTGGTCAAAAAAATTTCCGGCTGAAAGCGGGATATAAATTACCGCAGGAAGAAATAAAATTTACCTCAATTCTTTTTTCGTTAGATCCTGTTGAAGAAGCCGCCAAAAAATTAAAAATAGAATTATCGCTGCAGTACCAGGCCCCCATGGAGTGGAAAATAAAGATACTGGTGTACGACAGGGAAAGGGAGGATGACGAGAGAGGCAAGGCCATTGAGGATTAGAACTCTTTATTCTCTGTATTCTTTAACCTTCATTAACATTAAACCAAGCCCTTTTAACCACTGTTACGGGGAGGTAAGAATATTTTCGTAGCCGAAACCAGGTTAGCTATGAGATATATTTACTTTTTACTTATTGCCATTTGCATTACAATTTCTTCTGCAGCCCAGAAAAATGGTTCTGTAAAGGGAGTAGCTTTTGATACTATCAGTAAACAGGCTGTTTCCTCAGCCACAGTCACTGTACTGGAGAGAAAAGACTCCTCTTTGGTTACATTTACTATGACTGGCGGTGATGGACGCTTTGAGTTAAAGGGCCTTGCCAATGGTGATTATCGCCTGCTTATCACCCATGTTAATTATCACAACAGCAATAAATATTTTTCTATATCCGAGGCCACAAAAAATACAGACCTTGGAAATGTGGTAATGAATGATAAAGCCAAAGTACTGGAGGAAGTGGTACTGGCTAATGAAGCACCGCCGGTCACCCTGATCAACGATACTATCCAGTATAATGCGGGGTCATTCAAAACGCAGCCCAATGCCAGTGTAGAACAACTCCTGAAAAAACTTCCCGGTGTAAAAGTGGAGAAGGATGGCACCATCAAAGCACAGGGAGAAACTGTGAGCAGGGTGCTGGTGGATGGGAAGGAATTTTTTGGTAATGATCCCAAGATTGCTACAAAGAATTTACCAGCTGATGCAGTAGACAAAGTACAGGTGTATGATAAACAAAGCGACCAGGCACAGCTAACAGGATTTGAGGATGGTAATTATGAAAAAACAATCAACCTGAAGCTGAAAAAAGATAAAAAGAAGGGAATGTTTGGTAAGGTGAATGCCGGAGCCGGTAACAAAGAACGGTACGAAGGGAAATTTAATATCAACTCATTCAAAGGAGCCAGGCAATTTTCTGCTATTGGAATGGGGAATAACACCAATGCAGAAGGCTTTTCCTTTATGGATATCCTGAACTTTACCGGCGAAATGGCCCGTATGCAACGGGGTGGCGGAGGCGGGAATATTAATATCAATATTTCCAGCCAGGACGCATCGGCAATGGGAATGAACGGAGGCAACAGTAACAGTGGCATCAATACTGCATGGGGTGGCGGACTGAACTATAATAATATTATTGGTAACAAGCTGGATTTTCAAAGTAATTATTTTTACAACCGGTATAACCCCAATACAGAGAGTCATATTCAGCGGCAATATGTTTTGCCCGACACTTCCTATTATAATGTGAATACCTATGCAGATAATCTTACTAATTCACACCGGTTTAATCTGAACATGCTGTACCAGGTGGATTCGATGAATTCCATCCGTATTAATCCTTCTTTTAGTTACCAGAAAACAAATAACAGATCTCAGAGTGATTATCAGACTTTATCGGAGCAACAATCATTGATCAATGAAGGATTCAGTAACAACCGTTCTGGCAGCGAGGGATATAATTTTCGAAATGATTTAACCTGGCGGAGAAAGTTTGCCCGTAAAGGGAGAACATTCTCTCTCTCAGTACAAACCACATTAAATGAAAGTGAGGGGGATGGCAGCCTTTCATCTGTCAACAGTTTTTATAATCCAAACGGATCTTTATTCAGAAAGGATACACTTAATCAGCAAAGCATTACTACCGGGGATCTTCGTGGTTATACGGCAAAGGCGGTATATACAGAGCCGATCTGGAAGAGATCTTTACTGGAATTAAGTGTCGGAAAAAGTAATACCCGGAGCACTTCTGATAAAGAAACTTTTGACTATAATGAGAATAATGGAAAATATGATGAACTGAATTCGCAGCTTAGCAATGACTTTGAAAATACATACGGATATACCAACGGAGGTATTCGAATCCGGACACAACGAAAAAAATATAACTATGCTGCCGGTGTTACCTGGCAACAGGCAGAACTGGAAGGAAGGATTACCAGCGGTATTAAAGATTCTGTGATCAGCAAAATTTTCCGGAATTTTTTACCCAACGCAAGATTCCAGTATAATTTTTCCAGGTTCAGGAGTTTGTCTCTCACTTATAGCACTTCTACCAATCAGCCTTCCATGTCACAATTGCAACCAGTGCCGGATATATCCAATCCGCTGAACATACGGGAGGGTAATCCTGATCTGAAACAAGAGTATAATCACATGTTGCAGACCGGCCTGACCCTGGTGAGTCCCTACAAGAATAAAAACCTGTTCCTGTTCTTTACAATGCAGGCAACGAAGAATAAAATTGTTAACTACGATTCGCTAAACCAGCAAACCGGGATAAGAAAAACAAAACCTGTTAATGTAAGCGGTGTATACAACCTGAACAGTAATATCAGTTACAGTATGCCTGTTCGTTTTCTGAAAGGAAGTATTGAACTGAGCAGTGTAGTTGGTTATAGCAATAGCAAGCAACTCACCAATACACAGGCCGGAAGTATTGGGACCAATATTATTAAAACGCTGACAGTGGGGCCCGATGTGAGGCTGGATATAAACCCCACAGCAAAACTGAATATTATGTTAGGAGCCGGCATCAATCATAATAATACAACATACTCATTACAGCCTTCTTTCAACAATAGGTATCTTTCGCAGGAGTACACTGCCTCGCTTGATTGGGAAATGCCTAAAGGATTTTTCTTTGCTACTGATTTCAGTTATGTTATCAATAGCCAGCGGGCAGCAGGATTTAATGTGAAAGTGCCGTTATGGAATGCCAGCATCAGCAAACAAATGCTGAAGTTCAACCGGGGTGAACTGAAATTCAGCGCCAGAGACCTGCTGAATAAAAATATAGGCATCAGCCGTAATACCAGCAACAACTATATCGAAGACAGCAGGGTGTTGACGCTTCGTCAGTTCTTTTTGCTCAGCTTTACCTATAGTTTGAGTAAAACAGGATTGAACAATGCAGGAGGTGGGGGAATGAGAATAATAGCGAGATGATTCAGTGTAACTCCGCCTGCTTAAAAGCTAACAGCCATAGAGGCTGTTACAAATGTATTTTGCTTTACCAGCCCCCCATCTTTGTTAAAAATATAATCTTTGCTATTGAATCTTCTTGCTTCTACCCGCAGTAATACATTTTTAAAAGCAGCATGGTCAATATTGACAGAATAGCCGGTTGTCTGGAAACCATTTGCTGTACCGGTATTAATAATAACCCCATTTTTATCACGGTAGTATTCTGCTCTTCCGGCGATAGCCCATTTTTTGGTGAATGAGTATTTCAATATAGCGGCAGAAGCGTACCATATATTATTGCTGCCAACTTGTTTTTTTTCTTCCGTTCCTATATCAAAGCCGAGTGTTATGCCAATCTTGTCGCTTAAGTTAAAAATGCCATACAGGTTGTGGAAGGACCTTGAGAGCCTCGCACTGTCCGGTTTATCCGTGCCTATAAATGTGCTATAGTTCAACAGCATTTTATCAGATGGTTTAAACTGTACCTGTGCACCCCAGCTCACTTGTGAATTACCGTCAAGTCTTGTAATGCGTTGCCAACCGTTCAGTATCATACCGCTGAACAGCCATTTAGTATTATTGGTCGTATAAGTAATTTTTGCCCCGGCTTCGAAGTAGGGAGAGTTGTCAGCCAGTATACTTCTTGTCAGTGTCCAGCAATCTTTACTTAGTGCACTTTCAAAACCAATATGTGAAGGCATAATTCCTGCGTCAAGCCATACATTTTTCTTTTTACTGATTTTGATACCGGTATTGGCCTCGAAAATATTCTTTAAAACCCCCGGTTCTGCCGCATAATTGGTGTTCATATATGAGCCTGCTGCAAAAGCAAGGTTGGCCCTTGTCTTTTCTGTGGCATAAGCCACTTTGAGATAACCAAGGTTCAGGTTGAGTTCATTGTGCCGGTTATGACTGTAAATAAATCCAGGACGGTTGCCATCTGCAGGTGTATTGAAATCGTACTGATAATAGATCTCTGTATATCCGGAAAAGGAAAGAGTATTATTATTTGTACTGTCCTGGGCAGTAATAGCAATAACATATGTGTGCATAAGAGAGAAAAACAGAATTCGTTTCATTATTCAAAGTTAATTCAGTTATTGACTCTGGTTAATTCAACCTGTTGTACCGGGTGATAGATCAGCGGAATATCTTCCACGATCACATCGCTTTTATCCAGGCCAAAAGCCTTTTCATCACTTTGTCCCAGCCCCTTCAGGAAGAAATAGGAATTAAGCAGCAGACCATCTTTTAATGCAAATTCGTTTTCTACGGATAAGAATTTCTCAATTACAATAAATTTAAAATCAGGCTGTGCATTGTATTTGGTGGAGCCATCGGGCCGTATATGCAGGTTCAGTTCCTTTTTTATGACCAGGTCCTGTACGATCTTTTTGAAATACAATTCTGTTTTCGGCTGGATGCGAAAACCGGCATTGATAGTAACTTTTATTACTTTATCATCCAACAGTTCTGATACATCATATGACAGGGTGTAAGGATGTTCGGTGCGGTTGATATGGACAAACCAGTACACATCGGCCCGTTTAGGTTTTTTGGAAAAAATGGAGTTGATGATCTTTTCTTCTACCTGGTGACGGTTATTTGCTTTGGTCAGATAAATAAGATGTGTAGAGAATTTAGGAACATTATCATCCTCACTCAATTCTTTTATAGTAGGTGCATATTTCCCTAAGTCTACAAATTTGGTAAAGCGATTATTGATCTTTCTGGCATAGAACCATATGTACATCACCATAAATATGAACAACTCAAAGAACAGGAACATCCACCTCTCTTTTATCTTGGCAACGTTGGCAATAAAAAAAGATGTCTCTACAGTGGCGAATAGAATAAGAATGCCAACTACCAGCCATTTATTCCATTTGAGTTTATATAAAAGGTAATAGCTGAGAAGGATAGTTGTCATCATCATGGTAATCGTGATAGAAAAGCCATATGCGGCTTCCATGTGCGTGGAGCTGCGGAAGTACAATATCATTAGTATACAACCGATCCATAGGATGGTGTTGACACTGGGAATATAGATCTGTCCTTTCAAATTCGATGGTTGACGAACAGTAACCCTTGGCCAAAAATTCAGGTTCATCGCTTCACTTATCAATGTATAAGAGCCGCTGATCAATGCCTGTGATGCAATAATAGTTGCGGCTGTGGCAATAATGATACCGGCTATTAAAAACCAGTGTGGCATGATCTCAAAGAAAGGATTCCGGCCTTCCAGCAATGGTTGTCCCTGGTGCATGATCCAGGCAGCCTGCCCGAGGTAATTGACCAGCAGGCAAATTTTTACAAAAGCCCAGGTGATACGAATGTTTTTTCTGCCGCAGTGACCCAGATCGGAGTATAATGCCTCGGCGCCTGTGGTACAAAGGAATACAGCACCGAGCAACCAGAAACCACCGGGATACCGGGCCAGTAATTCATATGCATAATATGGGTTCAGCGATTTTAGTATATCCGGGTAATGCAGAATCTGGGAGAAGCCGAGAACAAATAACATTGTAAACCAGATGACCATTGCGGGGCCAAATATGCCGCCCACTTTTTGTGTGCCGAAACGCTGAAAGAAAAATAACAGCGAAAGAATAATAATTACAATAGGAACGGTAGGAAGATTAGGAATAACTGCTTTCAAACCTTCTACTGCAGATGCGACGGAGATGGGCGGAGTGATTATTCCATCAGCCAGCAAAGTAGTTGCACCAAGAATAGCGGGTAGAACCAACTTTTTTCCATAGCGGCGTACCAGCGCATATAAAGAAAAAATACCTCCTTCGCCATCATTATCCGCTTTTAAAGTAAGCCATATATATTTTACAGTGGTTTGCAACATTAATGTCCAAAACACACAGGACACTCCGCCAAGCACCAGTACTTCATCAATCTGTTTTTCGCCAACGATGGCTTTTAATACATATAGCGGACTGGTGCCGATATCGCCGTAAATGATTCCCAACGCTACAAGCAAAGAGGCAATAGTGATCCTGTTCGAATGAATGTTATTCGATTTCATGGTAATGATTTTATGTATCAGTGCTTATTCCTTTGCGATGAACCGATAGCCTACACCTGATTCGGTGATGATATATTCTGGACGGTTGGCATCTGTTTCTATTTTCTTTCTTAGTTGTGCTATAAATACTCTTAGATATTGTGACTGGCTGATATAGCCCGGCCCCCATACTTCTCGTAGCAGGTACTGGTGGGTCAACACTTTTCCTTCATGCTGTGCCAACAGGCTGAGTAATTTGTACTCAGTGGCAGTAAGCTTTATTGTTTCATTGTTTTTCTTTACTGTTCTTGCTGCCAGATCGATCTGCAGATCACCGGCATCCACCACCGGATCATTTTCTTCAGACACCATTCCCCGGAGGGCGGAGCGGATACGGGCCAGTAACTCTCCGGTTCTAAAAGGTTTTACCAGGTAATCGTTAGCGCCGTTGTCCAACGCTTTTACAATATCTTCTTCACTGCTTTGTACAGAGAGGATAATAACCGGTTTGGTATACCATTCCCGCAGTTTCTTTAATACGCTGTGACCATCATCATCCGGCAGACCCAGGTCAAGGATAACCAGGTCAGGCGGATGATTGGCAGCAATACGTAATCCGTCTTTGGCTGTTTCAGCAGATTCCACATTAAAGCTGTTGCTTTCGAGAGTTATCTCCAGCAGCCTGCGGATCTGCACTTCATCGTCTATTACCAGTATGGCTGCGTTATTCATTTTTTAAATTATTGATGTAAGAAGTTTCGGCTGGTATCTCTATAGTGAACCTGGCACCGTGCGGCACATTCTCCAGTATAACTGTTCCATTGTGAGCCTCCACAAAACCTTTTACGATTGAAAGGCCCAGTCCGGTGCCCCCTGTCCTTGCATTGCTCAGGCGATAGAACTTATCAAACACTTTACTGATCTCTTCCGGCGGGAAGCCCGGACCACGGTCTTCTACAATAATCACAAGGCTGTTGGTTTCTGTTTTTACACTGCTGGGAGCCTTAGTACCTGTATCCAGGATATAAGTCTTATCGGTATTATTTTTTACTTGTACCAGTATATCAGAGAATTCAGGGGTATAAACAGCGGCGTTGTATAAGAGGTTATACAAAACCTGTTCTATCAATCCATAATCCAGTTTGTAAAATGGCAGGTTGTCTTCAATGCTGATGTTGAGTTTGTGGTCTTTTAATTGTTGTTCCAGCCGGTGAACGACATCGTAAACCAGCTCGTTCATGTCGGTCCAGTCTTTCTTGGGTTGTATAAAGCCGGATTCAAGTCTTGACATGCTGAGTAGGTTTTCTACCTGCTGGTTCAGCCGTAATGAGGCCACAGAAATACCTTCGACCAACTCTTTTTTATTTTCTTCTGATAATTTAGACGAACCAGCCAGGAGGTTGTCTGTGGCACCTACGATAGCTGCGATCGGTGTTTTCAATTCATGCGATAAAGAATTAAGCAATGTGTTGTACAGCCTCACTGTTTTTTCTTTTTCTTCTTTTTCCCGAACCTGTTTCTCAATACGGCGGAGGCGGTTGGTAAGTACTGCATTAATGAGTGCGATAACAAAATACATAAGGAACAACAAACCATCTTCTGCAGAGCCGATATGAAAAGTAAACTTGGGATTAATAAAAAAGAAATTCCAGATCAATGCGCTGAGGGTGGCAGCCACCAGTACCGGCACAATATCAAATACAATTGCCACCAGCGAAACGGTAAGAAGGAGAATAAAAGCTACTACTTTATAATCCACATATGCCGAAACCAGAAAGCAACCTGCTGCCGCCAGTATTACAAGGACAATACTGATAAAAAACTGTGCTGGCATGCTGACTTTTGTTAAACGCTGTAACATATAATAAGGAATAGAACACAAAGGTAATCCCGGCGCTATAAGCGGGATGTAAAATGAATAATGATGGGTGTAAAGATTTTATAAAGATTTTGTCAATCCCTTTTTTTGATTTTTTGCTGTTCTAATTTTGACAATTACAATTTACCCACCCGATGTCATCACAGCATAAAGTATCCGTAGCCGGCCTGCTCATTGCACTGGGCATTATCTATGGCGATATTGGTACTTCCCCATTGTATGTTTTAAATGCCATCACCAATGGAAAAACCATAACAAGAGAATTGGTTACCGGCGCTTTATCACTTGTCATCTGGACGCTTACACTCCAAACTACTGTTAAATACGTTATCCTTACCCTTAATGCTGATAATAAAGGAGAGGGTGGTATTTTTTCTCTTTTTGCGCTGGTGAGGCGACGGAAAAAATGGCTTGTAGTCCCCGCTATGGTTGGCGGTGCTGCATTGCTGGCTGACGGAATGATTACACCTCCTATTTCTGTTACTTCCGCTATTGAAGGATTGAAGCAGGTGCCTTTTCTTTCTACCATATCGCAAACAACGATCATTTACATCGTCATAGGTATCCTGACACTGTTGTTTTTCATTCAGCAATTTGGTACGGCATTCATTGGTAAATTTTTTGGACCGGTGATGGCGGTTTGGTTTCTGATGCTGGCTGTTCTTGGTTTTATCCACCTGTCTGATGATCTGAGCATCCTTAATTCATTCAATCCAATTTATGGTATCAGGCTGCTGACCGAATACCCGCAGGGTTTTTATATACTGGGAGCAGTGTTCCTTTGTACTACTGGTGCTGAGGCGCTTTATTCTGACCTGGGCCATTGCGGAAAATGGAATATCCGGAACTCCTGGATTTTTGTAAAGACCTGTTTAATCATCAACTACCTGGGGCAAGGTGGATGGCTGCTCAGTCATTTTGAAGGAAAGACCATAACAGCGGATATGATCAATGCAGGGTTTAACCCGTTTTATGGTGTTATGCCCGGCTGGTTTTTATACTTTGGCATTGCCATTGCAACAGCTGCAGCGATTATCGCCAGCCAGGCGCTTATCTCCGGCTCCTTTACCCTGGTAAGTGAGGCCATGCGACTGAACCTGTGGCCTAAACTGAAAATAAACTATCCTACAGAGACAAGGGGGCAGTTATATATCCCTTCTGTAAACCTGTTGTTGTTTCTGGGTTGTACTGGAATTGTATTATACTTTCAGAAAGCAACCAACATGGAAGCTGCATATGGGCTGGCTATCACCCTTTGCATGATCTCCACTTCAATACTCTTCTCCAACTACCTGGTATTGAAAAGAACAAAATCGGTATGGATCTACCTATACCTGGTTGTTTTCCTGCTGATAGAAACAAGTTTCCTGCTGGCCAATATTCAAAAATTTCCGCATGGAGGTTATGTAGCACTGATAGTAGGAGGTTTATTATTCCTGGTCATGTATATCTGGTTCAAAGCAAGAAGGATCAAGAACCGGTATGTAGAATTTGTACGGCTGGAACATTATTTGTCTAAGATACAGGAGCTCAGCAATGACAGGTCTGTGGCCAAGTATGCTACCCATCTTGTATACCTGACAAGTGCCGATAACCCCAATGAAATTGAACACAAGATCATTTATTCTATTTTGAACAAAAAGCCCAAGCGGGCAGACATCTACTGGTTTGTTCATGTGGATACGGTTGACAATCCATATAACTGCGAGTATAAAGTAGAGCATATCATTCCCAATGAGATCATCCGGATTGATTTCAAACTTGGGTTCAGGATACAGCCTCGCATTAATTTGATGTTTCGGAAAGCCGTGGAAGATCTTGTGAAGAACAAAGAAGTGAATGTGATAAGCCGGTACGAAAGCCTCGCCAACAGTAATACCGTGGGGGACTTCCAGTTTGTGGTAATGGAAAAATATATCAGCCAGGATGGTGAACTGCCTTTTTTTGAGAAACTCCTGATGCGGTTTCATTTCTGGTTAAAGGACATCAGCCTTTCTGAAGAAAAAGGGTTTGGCCTTGACCCGGCCAATGTAACCGTGGAAAAATTTCCGCTGATAGTAGGAGAGATGCCAAACCTGAAGCTAAAACGTATTTATGACGAATAATATTCCTTCAAAAAAATAGTTATCTCAGTTAATTTTTTGCTTTGATGGTTTTAAAATACGCTGTAGCTTTCTTTTCTGCTTCAGCCTGAAGGCATACGGCATCCGGGTAAATTTTTCTGCGGAGCGATTTATAAATGCTTATCGTATTGTCAAGTGCTTTTATTACAGAAGGCCTGGTGTATTGTGCAATAGTGATCTTTAAATTTTCCAGGTCCGATAAACTAAGTGCTGTCTCGACTCTTCTTAACCCTCTTGCCTGTTTATTGTTTTTTACCTGTAATAAAGGAGAAAGCACCGTCATCCGCAGGAAGGAAAGAAAATCAAAAGCTTCCATCAGCTCGCCTCTGCCGATTTTTAAACAGGCATAATGTACCCATGTCCAGAAACGGTCTTCGATCCATTGAAAGTCAGGTTGCGGCCATACAGCATTGGTTGAGTTGATTATTTCAGAAAGCTGGTTATTTCTTTCAAACAAGACAGCAGGATTTTCCACCCTGTCATACAACTCCGGCAGGGTAAGAAATTTAATATCTACATGCAGCAGGGGATTGTCATATAAGCAGATCAGTACCCTTGGTTCGCCTACATGTTCGCCAGTAAAGCCGGAAATAAGATCACCAAAGCTTTTGGCGTATTGAAGCATCTGTTCCTTATTTCCCGTCACTTTCTCTTTAGTGATTAAAAGAAGATCAAGGTCGGAGTATTCATCCATTTCCCCGCTGATCCAGGAGCCCCCTGCAGCCAACCCGATGACTGTCTCGTCTCTTTTTACAATCTCTGCAACCCGGTATGCAAAATCCTGCTGTATCATTAATTAAATAATAATGATTGAAGGTAAAAAAACTGGACTTTTTGCCGGCTTTTTATTTACTTAGATGCTGTACCATAGCTTTCATATATGAAGAAAATTATACCGTCATTCCTTTTAATGGTATTTGTGCAAGGCCATATTATGTACGGCCAGTCTTCTCTGCAGCAAAAGGCAGTTGTGTTAAAAAGAATGATCGAACTGAATCACCTGCAGCCTAAACCGGTAGACGATAATTTTTCTGCAGTTATGTTTAAAGCTATCATCAACCAGGCGGACAGAAGAAGACTACTATTTACTGATACTGAATTCAAATCATTGCAGGCTTTTAGTAACAAACTGGACGATGAGCTCAATAAAAAGGAGTGGGGCTTTTATGATCTGTTTTCACAGGTATACAAAAAAGCATTGACAAGGGCCGATTCTATCATCAGCAAACTAACCCAGAAACCATTTGATTTCAATAGTAATGAGACCGTAACGAATAACCGGAAGGATGAATTCAACTTCGCAACGGATATTTCTTCTTTATCATCCCGCTGGCTGCGATATTTAAAGTACTTAGCGTTGGATCAGTTGTTTGATACGGCAAAGGAAGACAGCACCGGTAAAACATCACTGAAAACGGTGATCAGTACAGCGGAGACGAAAGTAAGAGAACATCTGAAGAAGACGGAGATTAAAAATCTGAAAAGAATTACTGGTCACCCGGGAGGCATTGATGGCTATATAACAGAGCTTTATTTAAATGGACTTGCTTCGGTCTTTGATCCGCACACCAATTATTTTTCACCACAGGGCAAACAGGAATTCCGGGAATCATTAAGTACAGAAGTATTGTCTTTTGGCCTCGAACTTGACGAAAATGAGAAAGGCCAGGTTGTAGTGGATATGATGACTCCGGGCGGACCAGCTTGGAAATCCGGCGATCTGAACAAAGGAGATGTATTGATGAGTATGTTATGGGAAGGCAAGGAAGTAACGGATATGACCGGGGCGACTGTGGAAGAGGCTTACGAGGAGCTAGAAAAATCATCTAAAGACAAACTGATACTGAAATTTAAAAAAGCAGATGGTACGGAGAAAACAGTAATGCTGAAAAAGGAAAAATTGGAGAACGAAGAAAACATCGTTAAAGGATTTGTATTACAGGGAGAAAAAAAGATTGGCTATATCTTATTGCCGGGTTTTTATACAGAGTGGGAAAATGAAAGTGGTTCCAGTTGCGCTAATGATGTGGCCAAGGAGATTGTAAAGCTGAAAAAAGAGAATATTGATGGGCTGATACTCGATGTTCGTTATAATGGCGGAGGTTCGTTAGGAGAAGCTCTTGAAATGACCGGTATCTTCATTGATGAGGGCCCGGTGGTGGGTATCAAAAGCAAAGATCCTAAAGTGGTTTTTTTAAAGGATCCTAACCGGGGCACTATTTACAGCGGACCGATGGTGCTGATGGTAAACGGGCAAAGTGCTTCCGCCTCAGAAATGCTGGCCGCTGCTTTACAGGATTATAACCGGGCTGTTATTGTTGGCAGCCCTACGTTTGGCAAAGCTACCATGCAGCAGATGTTCTCCCTGGACACTTTTTCTAAAAAGGCAGCAGCGATGAATACTGACAGGGATATGGTAAAGATCACGGATGGTAAACTGTATCGTCTTACCGGGGAATCGGCGCAACGCAACGGTGTTATACCTGATGTGCTGTTGCCGGATGCTTTTGATGGTATTGAATACCGGGAAAAATTTTCTCCCAATGCTTTAGAAGGAGAGCCGGTGGCAAAGAATAATTATTATAAGCCCTTGCCGGCTTTACCGGTAAATGAACTGGCTGCCAAAAGCGCCTTGCGGATAATGAGTGACGATAATTTCCGCGATATACAGCAGATCATCAACCTGATGATTGCACGAAGAGAGAAATCAGAAACCATTTCACTAAAATGGGATGAGTTTGAAAAATGGGCCCGGCTAAATGCAAAAGAGCTGGAAGTATTGAAAGGGGACGGCATAGCGTCAGGTAATAAGTTTACTGTGGCCAATCATGGTCTTGACAAAGCATTGCTGACCAATAATGAATATGCCAAAGAAATTAACCAGGTCTGGCTGGAGAATATCGGTGAAGACATTTACATACAGGAAGCATTCCTTATTCTCTGTGATTTAATTAAATTGCATTAACCACACAAAATAAACTGACGATGAAATTTTTTGCAAAAATATCTGTTGCCCTCTTACTGACTTTATTACTGCGACCTTCATTTTCGGTAGCACAGGCATTTGAAACTCCTGTGGAGTATATGGATTTTATCGGCAAAGCCAATGAACAGCTTACGCTGAAGTATATGGTGTACCTGAGCAGCATGTCGCATGGCAAGAGTGCAAGAAAAGTAGAGAAAAGAAGAATGGAAGTACTGGATGCCATTAACAATACAAGATATAATATACAGGGCATGCCCCCTTATAAAGGAGACAAAACTTTACGGGATACCACAGTAGCATATTTAAAAATGCTGAACAGTGTATTTAATGAAGATTATGGCAAGATCGTAAACATGGAGGAGATTGCAGAGCAAAGCTACGATGCGATGGAAGCCTATATGCTGGCGCAGGAAAAAGCCAATGAAAAACTGCAACAGGCGTCAGAAAAACAAAACCTGATGCAAAAACAATTTGCCGATAAGCATAACATTAAATTGCTGCAGAACACTTCAGAGCTGGAAGCCAAAATGAAAACAGCATCTGAGGTAATGCATCACTATAACGAAGTATACCTGATCTTTTTTAAAAGCTACAAGCAGGAAGCCTACCTGATGGATGCTGTTGCTAAAAAAAATATAAATGGTATTGAGCAGAACATCAACTCACTGCAGGGTTTTGCAGACGAAGGACTGGAGAAATTAAAAAAAATAAAACCGTATGCCGGTGATGGTTCCCTGCTCAGTGCCTGCCGCAATATGCTCAACTTTTATAAAGAAGAAGCAAAGAAGAGCTCAGCCATGAGTGATTTTTTTCTGAAGGAGGAGAATTTTACCAAGATCAAAAAGAAATTTGACACCAAACCTGCGGCCAGCCGCACCCAGCAGGATGTGGATGAGTTCAACAAAGCAGTGAATGATATCAATGCCGGCGTAAATACCTATAATAATACCAATAACGAATTAAATAAGAAACGTTCTACCAACCTTGACGGCTGGAATAACGCAGTAAAACGATATATGGATACTTATATTCCGCAGCAGAAGAAATAGAAGTAGCACAAGAAAAATATACAAACACCCCCCTTTTTTTGGAAAGAGTCAAGACATTAGTTCAACTTTTTCTTTATGATTTTTTCTTTTTCCTTTTTAAACTCCTCCGCAGTATATCGTTTAGAGGCAGAAGGCTCCTTTATATTTTCTGTGTTTACCGTTTCAGAGATATCAACGGCGGTATAAACCTGCCGTCCTTCATTAATGTCCAGTTCGAGAATGAGCCCCGGTAGTTGACCCTGGAAGCGGTATGGTCCCGCCGGCACCGGAATCCCTGTTGCGTACCAGGCAGTAATGAAGGCAGTATCTTTTATTTCCTTTTTTTCGAGCTTACCATTGATAACAGCCGGAACAACCCGGTCGCTTACCTGGATAGCGGTGGCTTTTTTGCATTGATAACCCAGGTAGGTGGTGCTTTCATCACCGAGATTCCATTTCAGCTTCTTCAGGCTGTCTTCTACCACGAATAATTTATCAAACAGGTCAACTTGTTCAACCGTCTTTCCTGAGTCAAAACGGGTATATATCCTATTGTTACTTCCGGTACCTGATAAAACCACTTTTGTATTTCCAACATTCGTATTTCCTTTGGTGTCGTCTTCCTGTAGTTCTTGTATCCAAAGAGAATGTGTCTGATCAAATGATAGTACAAATTTCGTTGGTTTGGTAAATGTCATATCCCTGGTTCTTTCTTCGCCCCCACGGGAATATTGTAATTCTGCCCTGCCTGTCATTTCGTAACGGATAGTTCCTTTATTGATCTGTGTATATGAGTCGATCATCGAAATGCAGAGGAGTATGATAATGGCAGTTCTTTTCATATCAAATTATTACATGATAAATCAGAAGCTAATATAAAAAAAAACCCCTTGCAAAAGCAAGGGGTTTTTTCGTAGCTGAATGGTGTTGACGATTAATTCATCCGGATGATTCGTTGACCGCCCTGGTTATTTCGGTTCATTTCTTCCATCATCTTATCTCTTTCTACTCTGAATTCAGCCTGTGTATACCTTTTCTTGCCGGTGGGTTCCTTAATTACAGCAAGATCTGCTTTCTCTGTTATATTAGTGGCTTTATATACCTGGTCGCCGTCTCTTACATCCAGTTCCAGTATTAGCCCTGGTAGTTGCCCCTGGAATTCAGAGGGTCCGGCAGAAACGGGGATATCGGTGGCAAACCATGCCACAATAGTAGCCGTATCATCAACTTCTTTTCTTTCCATCACTCCATTATCCATATTCATCATCATTCGCTTGCTGGTTCTTACCGCCACTGCTTTCATACAATTGTGATTCAGGATGGTTTTTGTTTCACCCGTCATCTTCCATTTCAGTTTACTGATGCTGTCGTCGATAACAAACGTTTTATCAAACATCTCTCTTTTTTCTACCCGGCGGCCATTCTCGAAATTATTATAGAGCACATCATTACTGCCGGCCACCACCATCCGGATCTGCATGCCTTCTCCGCCAAATGTCGGGGCATCGTCATCACCATTTTCAGCCTCAGCCTGTTTCCAGAGAGATTGATTATTACCAAAAGTCAGTTCAAATTTATCGGTTCGGCTACTTGGCATTTGCTGTTCCATTCCACCCGGCATACCGGCAAAACTGAATTGTAATTTTACAGTACGTTCATAGATCACTTTTCCTTCTTTTTGTTGGGCCTGGACAGCAATCGCAGCAAGCCATACACTACAAGCAGTGAGCAAATATCTTTTCATGGTTTTATTTGTTTGGTTCAAAACTATAAAAGGCATGTCCCGAAATAAGTTAACCCACCTTTCATTAAGGTTAATAAAGGTTAAAGTCATTTACAATACGAGTGGTGAATAACTAAATTTGCTTTTCCATGAAGCGGAGAAAACTAATACCTGGTCCTCTTTTAATGCTGGTATCCATCCTGGGTATTGCGGCGTTCCAGGTTTACTGGCTGAAGCAAAACTATGAACGGGAGGGAAAGACACTGGCTATTAAAACAGAAATGCTGTTCAGGGAAACAGTGATGAAGCTGCAGGTGTCCAAACTGAAACTTGATGGGGTGCTGATCGATAGTACTGGCAAAGGAGAAATGAAGATATTTATCGGGGATGATAACAAGAGAGCGGTTCGTTTCCGGCCCAGGGAAGAAGTTGTTTCCACCATCAATGTGATCAGGGATAAACTGGCCGATTCGATCAGGAGAGATACCGGCAAAGCAAAAAAAGGCATGGTGATCTCTATGCAAACATCCTCCTCTTTTACTGCAGAAAATGACTCATTGAAATTTGATATGGATGTGCCGGCGCCACCGCACGGACGGGGGAATCGTTTTTTTAATTTTCTCTATGGAGTGGATTCGCTGCAGGACACTTTACGTCAGTCCGAAATTGATTCAGCCTATACACTGGCATTACAAAAGCAAAAACTGGATATATCCTTTACTATAAAAAAAGACAGCGCGGGCAAATGGGTGGAACCGGCATTCAATTCAGTAACCATCGGTCTTGCTCACCCGGTTACTTACCGGCTGGAATTAAAAAATACTTTCCCTTACTTGTTAAAAAGAATTACCCAGCCCATTTTATTTTCCATTCTTTTATTGGGGATAACGATCCTGGCATTTGTGCTGTTGTATAAGAACCTGCTGAGACAACGAAAACTGGGTGAATTAAAGAATGAGTTCATCAGCAATATTACCCATGAACTAAAAACGCCGATTGCAACTGTAGGTGTAGCTATCGAGGCATTGAAGAACTTCAATGCTATCGATAACCCGCAACGCACCAAAGAATACCTGGATATTTCTCAAAATGAATTGCAGCGACTAAGCCTGCTGGTGGATAAGGTGCTGAAACTTTCCATGTTTGAAAAGCAGGAGATTGAGCTGAAGTATGAAACAGTGAACCTGCGTGGCATTGTGACGGAAGTGGTAGAGTCATTAAAGTTGCAATTGGAAAAACATCGTGCCGTTGTTAAGGTTACACATGAAGGCGAACTGGAGTTACAGGGAGACCGGTTACACTTACTGAGTGTGGTGTTTAATCTGCTTGACAATGCCATTAAGTATAGTAAAGAAAATCCTGTTATCGAGATTACCCTGAAAGGAACAGCCAATAACGTTCAGCTGTCTGTTGCAGATAATGGTATTGGTATAGCGCCGGAATACAAGGATAAGGTATTTGATAAATTCTTCCGGGTGCCGCATGGCGATACACATAATGCAAAAGGATATGGATTAGGATTAAGCTATGTAGCACAGGTAGTCAAAAAGCACAAAGGAACCATTGAGGTGAAATCGGAAGAAGGACAGGGGACTACATTTTTTATTACACTACCAAAAAGCAGCATATGAACCCGGTAAAAGTTTTATATGTAGAGGATGAACTGTTTCTCGGCAAGATAGTAAGAGAAAGCCTCGAAAGCCGCGGCTTTGAAGTGATAATGGAAGGTGATGGAGCCAGGGTAACAGAACTGTTCAAAAAAACAAAACCGGATATCTGTGTACTGGATGTGATGCTGCCTAACAAAGATGGATTTACCATTGCGGATGAAATAAGACAACTGGATGAAGAAGTTCCTATTATCTTTTTGACAGCCAAAACACAAACTGAGGATGTGGTGAAAGGATTTACATTGGGGGGCAATGATTATATCCGAAAACCTTTCAGTATGGAGGAACTGATTGTAAGGATCCAGAACCTGCTTAGAAATAAAACAGAGGCTCCGCAAAAAATAAATGGCGGCATTGCCACGATGGGTAAATTCAGTTTTCAGCTAAACCGCCAATTACTTACTATTGGCAAAGAAGAAAGAAAATTATCTTTCCGGGAAAGCGAACTACTGAAACTATTATATGAGAACAGGGATAAGATCATTGACCGCCGGGATATATTGAACCTTTTGTGGGGCAATGATTCGTTCTTTAACAGCCGCAACCTGGATGTATATATTACCAAACTCCGGAGTTACCTGAAAGAGGACCCTTCATTAGAGATCATCACCATCAAAGGGGTGGGTTACCGGTTTGTTGTGGTATAAAATTGCATAGCCAATTCATTTCAATTGTATTTTTACCGTAATTATAATGCCGGAAAAAAAAATATATACAGCAGACCGCCTCTTCACCGGTGAAAGCTGGCTGGAGAATTATGCAATCATTGCCGAAGACGGAATAATAAAAGAATTACTTCCTGTTGCATCTTTATCATCTTCACAACATATAGAACAGTTTGCTGACTGTATTATCGTCCCGGCCTTTATTGACCTGCAGATATATGGAGCTTACGGAAAATTATTAGCTGTATATCCTGAAGCGGATTCATTATTCAAACTGAAAGACTATTGTGAAAAAGGAGGCGCTGCTTATTGCATGCCCACTGTGGCCACTAACACTTACGATGTTTTTTATAGATGTATTGATGCGGTAAAAGAGTATTGGAGCATGGGAGGAGAGGGGGTCATGGGGTTGCATATTGAAGGACCATGGATCAACCCGGCCAAAAGAGGAGCTCATATTGAATCCCTGATCCATACACCTACCCTGCAACAAGCGAAAGAATTATTAGAGTATGGGAAAGGAGTAATAAGAATGATAACCCTGGCGCCGGAAGTTTGCAGCAAGCAAGTAGTTGATCTTATTCTTTCGTATGACATCATTATTTCTGCAGGACACAGCAATGCGACATATGATGAGGCCAAGGCTGGCTTTGCCAAAGGGATAACTGCCGTCACTCATTTATATAATGCCATGAGTCCGCTGCAACACCGCTCCCCGGGACTGGTGGGAGCTGCCATGGATGATGATACTATTATGGCAAGCATTATTCCCGATGGTCATCATGTGGACTATGCAGCTATCCGTATTGCCAAACAGGTAATGAAAGAAAGGTTGTTTGTGATCACTGATGCCGTGACAGACACAACCGAGGGTTATTATAAACATGAACAGGCCGGGGATAAATATGAAGCCGCAGGCATTCTTAGTGGATCAGCATTAACGATGAGCAAGGCGGTAAAAAATCTGATCCGCCATTCCCATATCTCACCTGAAGAAGCATTAAGAATGTGCAGCTTATATCCTGCGAAACTGATGGGATTGGACAGGCAGTCAGGAATGCTACTCCCGGGTTACCGGGCAATAGTTACTGTGCTTGACAGGGAAATGGAAGCAGTCTCGGTTTTTCGTAATTAAATATTGATCTGGTAATTGGTTTTTTTTATACCTTTTCGAGGACATTAACCTCATTAACGACCAAAACAACCAACCAACGATTATGAAAAAGCTGATTGCTTTTGCAGCAATTTGTGTTATTGCTGCCTTTTATTTTTCATCCTGTAACAACAATGCTGATCAACCCGCCGCCACTGACAGCGCCGACTCTCTTAAAAAAGTAGTAGAGAGAGGAGACTATCTTGCCAATCATGTGGCTGTTTGTATTGACTGCCACAGCAAAAGGGATATAACAAAATTCTCCTTACCGGTTGTTCCGGGCACAGAAGGTGGCGGAGCCGGTTTCCCATTTGGAGAAGCAGAAGGAGTGCCCGGGATGGTATGGGCACCCAATATCACACCTGCCGCATTGAAAGACTGGACGGATGATGAAATAATAAAGGCAATGACACAGGGTATAAATAAAAAAGGAGATACCCTGTTCCCCATTATGCCATATCATCATTACAGTAAAGTGGCAAAAGATGATATTAAAGCTATTGTGGCTTACATAAGAACATTAAAACCCATTGATAGTCTTACACCTCCCCGTAAGTTTAATATACCGGCATCTATGTTCGGGCCACTGCCTGCAGCTACGTTGGAAAGCAATACCCGGCCCGATCCGTCTGATAAAGTGAAATATGGTGAGTATATGACCAATTTTGCAGCCTGTGCTGAATGTCATACACCAATGGGGGCACAGGGCCCGGATTTTTCAAAAGTCTTTGCCGGAGGTTTTGTATTCAATACGCCGTTCTTTAAAGTCGCCGTGGCCAATATTACTCCAGACAGTGCCACCGGTATTGGCTCCTGGACAGAGGAAATGTTTGTTCAGAAATTCCGTACTAACTCTTCTGATGCAAATGTGAACCGGGATCCGGGGAAAGAAAACAGTATTATGCCATGGGCTATGTATGGAAAAATGAAAGATGAAGATCTGAAAGCAATTTATGCTTATTTGCGAACAGTAAAACCCATTAACAATAAAGTAGAAAAATACCCGAAATAGAAATAGTAAAGAATTATATTAATCCGGCAGTGTGTTAAAACAGACTGCCGGATTTTTAATTGTTAGAAAAATTTTCCCGGCTATATGTCCCCGGTTGGGCATGATCACCTTCTTCAAAATCGAGATTTACATATTTAATGCCCGGGATCTCGGTAAAATTATAGACCACACCGGCCAGGTACATGGTCGGTCCGGAAGAACCCATTCTTTGTGTGAGGTATTCCGCATCAGGGATCTTTAGAAAAACAGTATCGCCGGATGTTTTTACATACTCAAGTTGAATATTGCTGTCTTCTCCATTGATATAGCCTGTTACTGATGTTACCGAAAGGGAATCAGCAACAGGGCTTATTATTTTCTTCATTTGCAGAAGACCGGTACTATCATTCAGGCCTGCTTCCCACATGTAAATCTCTGCAACGGGAGTTTCAGCTTCTTCTGGTTTATTATTACTGCATGATACTATAAACAGTAATAATACCGATGAATAAATTGATAATCTCATTGGTTTAAAGGTACTGCATAATCTGTTTTATGTGTTTGATAAAATGTTAAAGAAAAATTACTGCATGTTTATTTTGCTGATACTAAACAGAATGAAAATTGTAATAGTTTTAATGCAATGCTGTTACATTCACTTTTTCTATTCCCTGCAGGTGGAGCTCAATATGACGGTCATGCGCTTTATTAGCATATTCGCTGATGATCTCCAGAATATCATAGTCGATAAAGTTACAATCACGGCCATCGATGGTTAGTACACTGTACTCGGGTATCTTATCAAGGGTGTTCCGTAATTTAACCTTATTCAGGAAAGTGACATTGCTGTGCAGGGTGATAATATATATATCAGTTTCGTGTTGTTTGTGATGAATGATCTTAAACTCATCTTTAAAATTATTCTGTACAATAAAGTATATGGATATCAGCAAACCAATACTTACACCAATCAGCAAATCGGTGGAGAGAATAACAACAATCGTAATGATAAATGGCAGCAATTGTTTCAGTCCCAGGCTCCACATATTCCGGTAAAGTTTGGGCTTGGTCAGGTTGTAGCCGGTAATGATCAGGATAGAAGCCAGCGATGCCAATGGAATAAGATTTAATAAAAAAGGAATTAATAAAACAGCCAGCAGGATAAAAACTCCATGTGTAAAAGCAGACAGTTTTGTTCTGGCTCCGGCATCTGCATTGGCTGCTCCTCGTACTACTACCGCTGTTATGGGAATAGCACCTAACAGGCCACATACAATATTGCCTGCTCCTTGTGCCAGCAGTTCACGGTTTACCGGGGTGATGCGGTTATGTTTATCTAATTTATCAACAGCTTCTACGCAGAGCAAGGTTTCGAGACTGGCTAATAACCCAATCAGCACCCCCGCCTTCCATATTTCTATGTTTGAAAAAAGTTGTGAAAAATCAGGGAACCTGATATTGCTAAATACATTACCAGGAATGTTCACTAACTGGTTTGGCTTCAAAGAAAGGCCGGGAATCCATTCTGTAAACACAGTATTCAATAAAATACCAGCCAATACAACCACAAGAGGCGCGGGCAGAATCCTTAATTTTTTTGCTGCCGGTTGTTGCCATAAAAAAAGAATGAACAGGGAAACAAATGCGATGATAATGGCGCCTTTGGTGATATGCTGGTTCAGGCTTTGAAAGTTACTGGTGATCTTTGTGGATGAAAATAATTGCAGAAATCCACTGGCCCAGAAATCAGGCTGATCATAACCGAGAGCCAGGGGTATCTGTTTAGAGATCAGTAATATGCCGATAGCCGCCAGCATTCCTTTTATTACGGAAGAAGGGAAATAATTGGCGATCACTCCTGCTTTTAAAAGACCAAGTAGTAATTGGAAAAGGCCTGCTACAATTACTGCCAGCAGGAAAACACTGTACCCGCCAAGGGAAATGATAGATGCAGCAACAATAGTGGTAAGCCCTGCTGCAGGACCAGAGACACTCAAATGCGAACCACTGATCAATGATACGACCAACCCGCCAATAATACCAGAAAGGAGGCCTGCATAAACAGGAGCACCTGAAGCAAGGGCAATACCCAGGCAAAGAGGAAGAGCCACCAAAAAAACAGACAATCCCGCAGGCAGATCATGCCTGGACCACATCAGCCGGTAATACCTGATCGTTCGCTGCACAGTAAATAAAGAGTTGTAATGTGCAGTAAAGATAAGTTTAAAAAAAGTTTTTTGAAAAGTTGATAATAACCGAAATCAGGTTTTTATTTTATTGACTCAGCTTTCATTTTTTTTGTCCAGAAAAAATAAGACAGCACTCCCGGTATAATCCACATAAGCATACCTGCCATACGGGGATCAATGTTTCCCTGGGAGGCGGCAATCCCAGAATAGGTAGCACCGAATAAATCAAAAAACAAACCGGCATAGGCCCACTCTTTCAGTTTGTTTAGTCCGGGGATTAAAATCGTAACGGAACCAATCAGCTTGGCCCAGCCGATAAATGGAATAAAATATTTAGGATAACCGAGAAAGCCATGAAATACATCTATTGATTGCTGGTTTGACATGATATTCGGTACAGCCGAAAAGATCATCAGCCCTGCAAACAAAAGAGTAAATACCCAGTAAAGAATGTTAGTGGTTTTTGTATTCATGCTCATTAGTTTTATTTTTTGAATGTCAGTTGCTCTTCTTTTAAAGCCGCCCGGAGCAGGGATATGGAAGATGGCCCCATTCCATGTAGTTGTAAGATGTCTTTTTCACTGAAGCTGGACAACTGCTTTAATGATGTAATTTGTTTATTTATCAAAGCTCTTCTTGCCGGTGCAGATAAACCGGCCATCCACCCCTCTTTTTGTTTTTTAAGTTGTTCGCAAACAGGACAAGTTGGGCAATCGCTGCTTTTAAAATAAACATGTCCTTTGCTGCAAGTCTTTTTAGTTCCCGTCATACGCTTTCTGCAGATCAGTAATGATGATTTTTTTCATTTTCAGCATGGCCTGCATGGCCCGGCCTGCTTTTTCTTTATCAGGGCTTCCAATCAATTCGCCCAGTTTTGTTGGAACGATTTGCCAGCTTACTCCAAATTTATCTTTCAGCCAGGCACACATACTCTCCTGTCCGCCATCTGCAGTTAGTTTATTCCAGTAGTAATCTACTTCTTCCTGGTCTTTGCAATCCACCACAAAGGACAATCCTTCGCTGAATGTAAAAGTGTGCGGGCCCGAGCTATCCATAATGGCAAAAGTTTCGCCATTCAGTGAAAACCGGGCATGTTTGATATAGCCTTCCACGTCCGGCTCCCCTTTTTCATAGCGGGCAATCAGTTCTGTTTTGCTGTTGGGGAAAAGCGAGGTATAAAAATCAATGGCTTCATTGGCCCGGCCGCTGTTATTCATAGTAAACATCAATGCCGGCACAATCGTTTCGTTTTCCATCTTACCCATCATCAGTTGCCAGTTTACACCATACTTATCCTGGCACCATCCATATTTCTCACTCCATGGATAGCTGTTTAACGCCATCATCACCATCCCGCCTTCGCTAAGCTGCTTCCATTTGGCTTCAGTCTCTTCTGCCGTTTTACAAACGACAAAGAAAGAAACAGAGGGGTTTATCCTGAACATGGGCCCGCCGTTCAGTGCCATGAATTTTTTACCGCTCAATTCAAAAAGCTGTACAAGACCGGTGTCGGCTGTTATTTTTGAATTTTCGAAAACGGAGCAATAAAACTCAGCAGCTTCTTTTCCCTTTCCATCGAACCAGAGACAAGGATAAATCTTATTTGACATAACTACTTGTTTTGACAGTTAATCATCCATTTTACACCAAACTTATCTGTGAAGCTTCCCCAGTAGGCGCCCCAGAACATATCTGTTAATGGCATTTCAATAGCACCGCCAGCAGACAATGATTGGAAAAGGCGATCCGCTTCCTGTCTTGAATCTACATCCAGGCTGATATACATATTATTACCCATACTTACTTTACATCCCATTTGTTCGGGTGCATCAGAACCCATCAGTTTGTATCCATCAGAGATAGGGAGTGATACATGTAACACCAGGTTTTTTGCCTCATCGGGAAGCGGTGGCATACCTTCCTGCGGCGGCATATCGCCAAAACGGTTTATACCACCTTCAAACTCGGTCCCGAAAACAGATTTATAAAAATTAAAGGCCGCTTCTGTCTGGTTAGTAAAATTCAGGTAAACATTTGCTTTAGTCATGGCTGGTTGTTTAAATTGTTTCAGTATATTTTTTAAAGTTGTTCAGGATAGACTGCCAGCCGAAACGTTGTAATTCAAGGGAATTCTCATTTTCAGCTTCAAAGCTTTCTGTTACCAGTATCTTTCCTTCTTTCTCTTCAAAACTTACCCTCATCTTTCTTCCATCGCCCATGGTGGAAGCAATCGTTTTATGATTTACCACTTCATCATGTACTCCGCCAAAATCGAAACTGAAACTTCCGTCTTTAGCCGCCATAGTAGAAGAGAATTTTCCGCCCGGTTGTACATCATTCTCCGCTTTGGGGCAATGCCAGTCATCGGAAGCCTGGTTCCATTGGGTAATATGTTTGGGCTCCGTCCAGCAAGTCCAAACTTTTTCTACCGGCGCATTAACTTCTGCTGATATGGTGATAGTGGTTTTCGCTGTTCCTTCGGCCAGCGCTTTTACACTGGCCAGTGCACCGGGCCACATCTTTTCAAACATCTCCTTATACTCATCATTGATATCCATGTCAACAGTTAGTTCAGTTGAACCATTCTCGCCTTTCAATGTATAGTTTTCCATAGAGCCGGCCCATATTTTTACTTCATCACTTGTGGTATCTTCTATCCCGTCTTTTACCATACCCAAATGGCGGAACGACATATATTCATTGGGACGGTTAGCTGCTACTTCGCTTACCATACCCGAACCATTACCGTCATGGAAGAGCAGCTTGCTGCCTTCTTTCCAGTTGTCAGTTTGTACGGCAGAGCTTTCGGAGAAAGCTTTTGTCCATGCCCGGTAAGCATCGAGGTCCCATAATACTTCCCATACTTTTTCTTTGGGAGCATTAATAGTTGTTGAAAAGATTATCTTTTGCATAGCACTTCAGTTTATTTTTTATCAATGGTTTTAATAATGGCAGTAATGATCCTGCTGAGTTCTTTTTTATTTTTTGTTGCTTCAGCTTTGTTATTAAAATATACCAGTCTCCTGTCTTTGTAATTACCTTCCAGCAAGGCAGATTTTATTTTTACCACTGCCGGGTGATGAAATACCAGCAGGATTTTATTATTACGATAAGGACCGAAAGTCACAATATCTTCCTTGTAATAATAGCTGGGGGCATTCCATTTTATTCTTTCTCCCAGTTTGGCAGAAGAAGACCTGATGATCTTTCTTACTGCATCAATCTCTGGTTTTACTTTTGCCTCAAGTTTATTCAGCCAGGCCGTTACCTGTTCATCATCCGATGATTTTTTAAGAGCTGTTAGTTTGCTGGTAGCAGCTACGGCTTTCTTAATCGTAGCTTTTTCTTCATTCTGTTTCACCCTGTATTTCACAATCCGCTTTACCAGGTCAAGCGGTATGGGCTTACCTAATGGAAATTGCACCGTGCCTTTTCCTCCTTTGTAGCCGGCGAGTTCTTTTTTGAATGGCTCTGCTGTTCTGGGGGCCGGATACACACTAACATGATTGGTAAACCCTGCAAAATAGATAAGCATACCATGATATTTATAACCTGCAATACCATAGCTTATCAATTCCTCTGCTTTGGGGGCAGCCGCTTTAATAGTTTTACGGATTTTCTCCAGCGCCGCTTTTGCCGGGGCCGGGAAAGAGCGGATATATTCATCCACATTTTTGGCTATGATTCTTTTCATTGCAGCAGCCATGTTGGTTTTTGTTTGAAGGGCATTAAAGCTAACCTATTTTTTGTTTTTGATAGTGCAGCAGCCAGTGGTTGCCGAACTTGTCCGTCAATCCGCCAAGCAGCGCCCCCAAAAAAGTTGTTTCAATGGGATGTGTGGCCAGGCCACCGGCAGATAGTTTTTTGTAACAGCTTCTTATCTCTTTTTCGTTTTTGCAATCCAGCATTAATGAAACCGCATTGCCTTTTATCAGCCCTGATTCAGGTACCATATCGGAACCCATCAGTACCAGTTGTTCATTGCTGAGTGTGGAGTGCAGGATGCAATCCTTCATTTGTTTTGACATGCGGGCTGCCATTGGCGACTCGCCAATGGTTTGCATCTCCAGTTTACCACCCAGGCATTTTTTATAAAAGGTCATTGCTTCCCTGCAGTTGCCATTGAATGTTAAGTAGGAATGCAGACGGGTCATATTTTTTGATTAACCGTAAACCGGCAGCACAAAGATGGTAAGCCGGCCTGTTTTTTACAGGTGGCATATATGACAGTTTAGGGGGTTGATTGCGACAGGCCGTTCTCCTATCTTTATCCAATGAAAAAAGTATCCATCCTGGTGCCTGAATCATCGGTGATGCAGGCCATTGCTGATCCGCAGTACCTGTTTACTGCTGTTAATCATTTTTTAGTGGCTGCCGGCAAGCAGCCCTTGTTTGATGTGGAACTGGTAGGAGCGAAGAAAGAGGTGCAGTTGAATAACGGAATGTTTGCTGTTCATACCGACAGGCAGATAAAAGAGGTAAAGAAAACAGATATTGTTTTTATTCCCGCCTTGTTTGGTGATATGAAAACGGCCATAGATAAAAACAAGGTACTGATACCATGGATTGAAGAGCAATATGATAAAGGAGCAGAAGTGGCTTCACTTTGTGTGGGTGCTTTTTTGCTGGCTGCTACAGGGTTACTCAATGGAAAAAAATGCTCGACACATTGGGGATTTATGAATGAATTCAGGGAAATGTTCCCCGAAGTGGAACTGGCAGACGGCAGCATTGTGACGGAAGAAAAAAGAATTTATTCCAGCGGTGGCGCCAATTCTTACTGGAACCTGTTGCTCTACCTGGTAGAGAAATACACCAACCGGGAAACAGCTATTCTGGCTTCCAAGTATTTTGCCATTGATATCGATCGCGACAGCCAGTCCGCTTTTGCGATGTTCAAAGGGCAAAAAGACCACGGCGATAAAGAAGTGAGAAAAGCACAGGAGTACATTGAGAAAAATATTCATGAACGTATTACAATTGATGAACTGGCCGGTAAAATAGCCGTAAGCCGGAGAACATTTGAGCGGCGGTTTAAACAGGCAACCAATAATTCTGTGCTGGAGTATATTCAACGGGTAAAAATAGAAGCAGCAAAAAGAAGTTTTGAGAGCAGCCGTAAGAACATCAATGAAGTGATGTTTGATGTAGGCTATACAGATACAAAAGCCTTTCGCACCATTTTTAAAAGAATAACAGGATTAACACCAATAGAGTACCGCAATAAATACAATAAGCTGGCGATAGATTAGCCCAGCTTTTTTGAAAGTACACATCAGGCATTATACATCCATTTTCTGAATTGAGGGGTGTTTTCCTGGCTGATAATGATAATATGATTTATTTCAGGCACATTCAGATCAACCTGTAGTTTCACCCTTTCAAATGTTTTAAATCCCCGTATAAAATTAATATTGATGATGTATTGCCGGTTGGCCCGGAAAAACTGGCTGTTATCCAGTGTTTCTTCAAGATCGCCCAGTGTTTTTTCGGCAATATATTTTTTTCCATGTACATCAATTACATAAACCAGTTTGTTTTCGGTATAAAATAATACTATTTCTTCCAGCCGGAGGGAAATGTATTCTATCCCTTTCTTTACTACCAGTCTGTTCTTTTTGGGAATATCATATTGTTTTACAAAACGCTGTACGGCTTCATTATGACTGGTAAAATGTTTTTCAAACATCTGGTATTTGAATAATGCTTTTTCCAGGTCTTTTTTATCAACCGGCTTTAATAAATAATCTATTCCGTTGTGAGCAAACGCATTCATTACAAAATCATCATAAGCTGTAGTAAAGATCACCGGCGTTTTTACATCCAGGGCTTTAAATATCTCAAACGAATACCCATCAGACAGCTGCACATCACTGAATATAATATCTACCTCCGGGGAGGCAGACAAACAGGCAATGCTCTCGGTTACAGATCCCAAAATGGCTTCAACATGGACGGTGTCGGTGATCTCGGAAAGAGTATGCAATAATGCATTCACGGCCAGCTTTTCGTCTTCAATAATAATTGCCTTTGTCATGGTTATAGGTTTAAGGTTGTTTGATCAATGGCACATACACAGTAAAAAAATCCTGGTTGTTCTCAATGACAATATCTTTATGGCAAATCAGTTTAAACCGCAGGCTGAGGTTTTTAAGCCCGATATTGGTTGAATTAATAGAGTAAGGTTTTGGTTTAATGTTGTTACTTATTTTCAGGTGTTTACCATTCATGATGATTTTGATGGTTAGCGGATTCTCTGCAGTAAACTCATTATGTTTTATTGCGTTTTCAATTAACAGCTGTAATGCACAGGGCGGGATCATAACAGAACCGTAGTTTTCTCCAAGAGCCAGCTGCAGCTGCAGTTTCTTATCATACCTTAACTGGAGCAGGAAAAAATAATTATCAATAAAGTCAAGTTCATCCTGTAAAGGGATAAGCTCTTTATTCTTGTTCAAGAGAAAGTATTTGTAAACCTGTGCCAGTTTGTTGTTAAATGAATGTGCCTGGGCGGGATTACTCAGGATGAGGTGATTCATAGCGTTTAGCGAATTGAATATGAAGTGAGGGTCCATCTCATTGGTCAGGGCCTGTAATTCTGCCTGAGTACGTTCACGGTCTATTTCATCTACCAATTTGGAATCCAGCTCCCTTTCTTTCCGTAAAAAAATGATTTCATAGACAAGGGTAAAAACCAGGACCGTCAGCACACAAAGAGATATAAATAAGTAAATGGGTTCCCGGTGAAAGTCATCTTTTGAAAAGCGAAACCATGTCAGTGCAGATAGTATTCCGATACAGGCACCATAAAGACCCGAAGCAAGGCAGATAGAGGCGATTTTAAAAAATGAAGCGGGAACTGAAACGTACAGGGGCCTGATGCTGGTATGTATCCAGTTACTTCCTCTCCAGATTATGAAAGACGTAAGAATAAAAAACACATTTGCAATGATCAGCCCCCCGGTGGAGTAGTAAGAATAGGTAATAATACCGGATAGCAGCGGTAGCATTATTCCTAACAGGGGAATAAAAACGATTCTGAGATAAATGTCTTTGATCATGGCAGCGGGTCTTAGATTGATAAGGCTTTTTAGGATACGGGAGTTTTCTGTCTATTAATCTAATGCATAATAGACAGTAGTATTATCATGATCGCTGTTAAAAAATATCTTTTTTCTTTTCACGGACTAAATGAAGTACAAACGGTAATAAACTATCATGAACCCGTAACCCGGATGTTTCTGTAAGCACAAATAAAATCGAAATACAATTGTTTGTATGTCATACTTCGTTTGGCAAAGCAACAAGTATTGTATATGCAGTGATTCACTTCATACTGGAGTGATGAACTACTAATTGCACACCTGTTTTTTCCCCGGCTCTATAAATCATGTTTCGGTCAGGACAAATCATGTTTCGGTGATAAATGCGGATTCTCTTGTAGCAGATCGGGTTGCGGCTTTGTCATGAACAAAGGAATAAACCTGATAACTCAGAAAAAAGTTTAATTATGAAAAAGTTGCTACTTACGGTTTTGTTATTAATGGCAGGATATTCTTTGCTGCTTGCACAAAAGAATGTCTCTGGTAAAGTAACAGATAAAAAAGACGGTGCACCGATAGCCGGAGTTTCTGTTACAGTAAAAGGTACTGCTCTTGTAGTGCAAACAAATGCGCAGGGAGAATTTACCCTCACGGGAATTGCCGGTAACAGTACACTGATCTTTACCAATGTCAGTTATAAAACACTGGAAACAAAAGTTGGTACCGGCAATACTATTAATGTGATGCTGGAAGAAGATTCCAAACAGTTATCAGAGGTAGTGGTTACTGCCAATGCTATAAAGCGGGAGGCAAAGAGCCTTGGCTATGCTACGTCAACGATATCAAATGCTGAGTTGACAAAAGGAAAAGACCGGAGTGTATTGAATTCTTTACAAGGTAAGGTGGCCGGAGTACAGATCACCGGCAGCTCAGGCGGGGTAGGAAGTTCAACCCGGGTAGTATTCAGGGGAGGCACTTCTATTACTGGTAATAACCAGGCCTTGATAGTGGTGGATGGGATACCCATTGATAACTCCCAGACAGATGCAGGCGATAACCTGAATAACCAGGTAGATGCAGGTAACCGGGGTAATGATATTAACCCGGAAGATGTGGAATCTGTTACCTTATTAAAAGGACCGGCTGCGGCAGCTTTATATGGTACCCGTGCTGCAAATGGAGCTATTATTATTACAACAAAAACAGGAAAAAGCCTGAAAGGAAAGAAAACGGAGATCATCGTCAGCAGTGCCTATAACCTGGAATCAATTTTAAAATTACCCGATTACCAGAATGAATACGGACAAGGCGGGCAGGGGGCACCTGATTCAAGAGAGAATTTCAGCTGGGGACCAAGATTCGACGGATCAATGAAACCATGGGGGCAACAGATTGGCGATTCACAAAGGGTAAAACTATATGTGGGGTTAAAAAATAATGTAAAAGAGTTTTTTGACATCGGCAGAACAATGACCAACAATGTTTCATTTGCGCAGAACAATGAAAAGAACAGTTATTTCTTATCCTTTAATAATATAGATCAGAAAGGAATAATGCCCGGAACAGAATACAGAAGAAATTCTGTTAAACTATCGGGAACGGCTGACCTGACAGATAAATTATACAGCTCGGCTTCTATTAATTATATACGTTCCAAAGGAGATCTTTCCATCCAGGGCCAGGGCAATTCACCATATGACCAGGTATTGCAAACACCCAGGGACATTTCTTTACTGGAACTTAAAGACTATAAAAATAAATTCAATGACCTGAATGGTTATTATGGTGCCTATACCGTCAATCCCTGGTATTATCTCGGCGAAGATTCTTATACATCTGTCGTAGACAGGATACTAGGGAATGTTCAGCTTGGATTCAAACCGGTGAAATGGATCGATATCAGTTTGCGGGTAGGTTCGGATGTGTCTAATGATAAGCGTATACAAATTGAATCAAAAAGAGTGATCGACCCGAACAGCCAGAACTTCGCCAGAAAATTTGACGGGCATTATGCTGAAACAGGCATCAATATAAGAGAATTTACATCAGACCTGATCGCTACTGCTAAAAGAGATCTTACACAGGATCTGTCATTAAGCGTCTTACTGGGACATAATATCAGGCAGCGTAATGTAGACATTCAGTTCAGCGAGATCAATTCATTGACCATACCATTCTATTACAACCTGGCCAATTCAGCACAGCCGCCACGAAGCACAAACTTCAATAGTATACGCCGGTTATACGGAGTGTATTCAGATGTCAATCTTTCTTTCAGAAACTATTTATTCCTTGGTATAACGGGAAGAAATGACTGGTCTTCTACCTTGCCAAAAGGAAAGAATAATTTCTTTTATCCCAGTGTGAATACTTCGTTTGTCTTTAGTGAAGCGTTCAGGATGCCGGCCTTTATTTCCTATGGAAAAATAAGAGCCAGTGCAGCACAGGTTGGTAATGATGCAGCACCTTACCTGTTAGAATCAGTATTCATTACCGGTACAGTAGGCGATGGCCAGCAAAACTCGCAAGTTAATTTTCCATTAAATGGTGTACCGGGGTTTACACAGAGTAATATCATTGGTAACCCGGAAATAAAACCGGAGATCACTACTTCGTATGAACTGGGTCTTGAATTCGGACTTTTCAATAACAGGATATCCTTTGAAGGAACTGTTTATTCAAACAGAAGTAAAGACCAGATCATTACAGTGCCCATTGCAGCTACATCAGGCTATACAACACAAACCTTAAACGCCGGGCTTATTACTAATAAAGGAGTAGAGATCCTGTTAAGAGGAACACCGGTACGGGCAAAAAGTTTTACCTGGGATGTAACAGCCACTTTTACCAAAAATGAAAATAAAGTGGTGGAGCTTTTCCCCGGAACAGAACAACTGGGACTGGGAGGTTTTAGCGGCGGAACATTGGTGGCACAGGTAGGGCAACCTTATGGTTCTTTCTTTGGCTCATCATTTTTAAGATCACCCGATGGTAATATAGTAGTGGATGCCACAACCGGGTATCCTGTCATCGATCCGCAGGCAAAGATCCACGGAAATGTACAGCCGGATTTTCTTGCCGGACTGAATAATAGTTTTTCTTACAAAGGATTCAGTTTATCATTCCTGTTTGATGCACGCAAAGGAGGAGTCTTTTTTTCAAGAACAAGAACATTGCAGGAATTTCTTGGAACTGATCCCCGCACCTTATATAATAACCGGCAGGTATTTGTGGTACCCGGTAGCGTAATACTTATGCCGGACGGAAAATATGCCGTTAATACAACACCGGTTCAAAATGCAGAGAACTACTGGACCTCTGTCAGCTCCACTACTGCGATGGAACATTTGATAGACGCCAGTTTTATAAAATTGAGAGAAGCATCATTGACCTACAGGTTGCCTGCAAGTCTGTTCAGGAATAAATCTATCAAAGGAATCACCGTAGGGTTTTCCGGCAGAAACCTGTGGTTATGGACACCAAAAGAAAATACCTACTCAGATCCTGAAACCAGTTCTTTTGGAACAGGTAATGTACAGGGCTATGAGTATGGTACCATTCCTTCTATGCGAAATTATGGTGTCAACGTCAGGTTAACATTTTAATAAAACTAAAAAGTAAGTCATGAGAACAATAAGAAAAATTAAGCTGGCTGTTCTTGCCATCGGATTGCTCGGCACATCATCCTGCAAAAAAAATTTCCTGGATGTAAATGTTGATCCCAATAATCCAACACAGGCATCTGTTGATCTCGTTTTGCCAACAGCATTGGGCTATGCCGCATACAACCTTGGCAATCCTTACCAGGTATTGGGAGGATACTGGGGCCAGGTATGGACGCAGGGCCCCACCGGCAGCCAGTTCCAGGCATATGATCAGTACAGCATTACCAGTACCAACTTCGACCGCCAATGGGTGAGTATCTATGCCGGGCCGCTGAATGATTTTAAATATATCATTGATGAAGGAATAAAATCCGGGAAGAATAATTATGCTGCTATCGGAAAGATCATGCAGGCATATCTCTTCCAGGTAATGACGGATCTGCATGGTGATATTCCTTTTTCAGAGTCACTGCAGGCAGGTAAAGGAGTGATTGCGCCAAAGTTTGACAGCCAGCAGGAAATATATGATGGCCTGATTGAACTGGTGGATGAAGGACTCGCATTGATAGATGAGAACAGTTCAGTTCATCCCGGGGCAGATGATTTCTTTTATCATGGAGATATGCACTTGTGGCAAAAATTTGCCAACACCCTGAAATTAAAGATCTACCTGCGCCAGGCATATGTGCGGCCGGCAGTGGCACAGGCAGGCATACAGGCCATGTATGCGGCAGGAGCAGAATTTATTGACCAGGGAGATGAAGCAGCGGTTCCGTTCAGCAATGTTACTTTCAACCAGCATCCTCTTTATGCTCATATAAATTCGGTGGGTGAATTTAATATTCTTGCCAGCCAGACCTCAATCGGTTCCTTGCTTGCATTGAACGATCCGAGAATTGATGTTTTTTACAGGAGGGCAACAGCAGCGCCAAACACGGGTAATCATGTGGGAATAGTACAGGGCATGGGCCGGTTATTACCCAATCCTGCTTCATTGAATGACCGCCAGTTTTCCAAACCCGGCCCTGCCGTAGGTGGCCCCGGCGGACCAGCAGCCAGGGTGATATTTATTAGTGAAGCGGAAAGTTATTTTTTACAGGCCGAAGCCGTGCTGAGAGGATGGGGAACGGGTGATGCTGAGCAATTATATTATGATGGCATCGCTTTATCATTTCTCAGCTGGGGTCTTTCCATTGCTCAATTCAATACATATGCCTCGCAAGTGGTGGTTGAATACCCGGTGGCAGGCTCAGTGGAAGAAAAACTGCGAGCCATTATTTTTCAGAAATGGACCAGTATGTGTGGTTCACAAAACCTGGAAGCATGGACCGAGTGGAGAAGAACAGGCTATCCTGATATATTCACCGTTTCTGCCAGCAGCAATATCGGGAATAAATTTCCTGTACGCTTACTGTATCCCGATTCTGAAGTAACCAGCAATCCCAATACTCCCCCGCAAAAAACTATTACTGATAAAGTTTGGTGGGATGTAAATACAACCGGGCAAAACTGATTTTATTAAAATTAAATAGTAACAGATGAAACATATTAATAAACTACTCATGATCCTTGTCCTGCCGGTACTACTGATCACCGGTTGCAGGAAGAATTCAACAGAAGGAGTGTCCCAGACCGTTAAAGTGAGTTACCCGGAGATAACACTGAATGGCAATGCGCTGGTTATTGTGGCTACAGGGGCCACCTATACAGATGCAGGCGCAAAACTGAAAGACGATATTACGGGAGCGATATCTGATATACAACCAACGGATAACCCGGTGAATACAGCAGTACCGGGATTGTATGTGGTCACCTTCAGCGCCTCCAATGCCAATGGTTTTGAAACATCAGTATCAAGGCTGGTGGCCGTTACATCCGTTACCGGAACAATAAACAGGCAGGGTACTTACCTGCGTACAGCTACCGGCGTTAATTGTTATATCACCAAACTGGCAGACGGTGTATATGAAGTAAAGAACCCCGGGGGCTTTTCGGGCAGCCCCAATACAATTGTGTATATGGTGGAAACAGCGCCTAATATTTATATATGTCCGCCACAGCCAACAGATTTTGGCACCATGTCGGTCATCAATATCAATTTTACCGCTACCGGTGTAACGTGGAATGTGATAAATCCCGGCTTCGGTACGGGGCAAAGAGTTTTTATTAAGCAATAAGAAACTAAACGGGGTTTTAATATAGAGCAAGGTTGCATCTCAGGTTATGATGAAGCAGTGAACGATTTAATGCAGCGGCTGTTTTCAGCAGAGCTTATCATAATCAGGTCCTGAAGGGGCTGTCCAGGCGTAAAGGGCAGCCTCTTTTTTTGTTCACAAACAGGATGATTCAAACAAAGACAAGCCTGTGGATGAACGGCGTAAAATATGTTTGTACGAAGCCGCTATTTTTTTAGCTATGAAAATTCATGGTACAGTAAATGGGATTAGGTGCGGGCAACAGCAGGATATAACTTTATCATACAAACAGGCAAAAGAATATTTTTTATAAATAGTTTTCTCATGTTAACGGTCTTAACTGATCAAAACGCAGGTGGTTTTTTAGCCGGCCTGCTTTTTTATTTTTTGCAGCATCAGTCTTTGTTGACGGGTATTTATGTATTTAAAATGACTTTTGTTCCTGAGGCCCTATCATGAATGGTTGTTCTGCCTTTTTGAGAAATGAAGTAAACAAGATAAATAATAATAAGTCCGTTTGCCAGGTACAGCCCAATGGTTGGCTGAGGGTCGTCAGAAAAATAAATGGGCAGCAACCCGATATGAGTAATTTCCCAGGGCAGCAGTTTCACCAATGTTCTGACAAAGGATTTCTTTTTGCTGATCCTTGCATTGCTGTGACCGGTCACTTTTAAATGCATAAACCTTTTTCCGATGGTGGATTGACGGGGCGATGATTCTGATACTATAAAATACAGCCAAACAGGAATTGAAACAGTGCATAAGACCCAGCAATACACCTGGTAAGGATGGTTGAAATAGTTAAACGGTACTCCGCCGAAAAACCAGTAAATAATAAGCTGGGGCAAAACACAGGCACCCCATATTATCATAAAGTCAATAAAATAGGCGACGGGTCTTTTTATTAATAAGGAGTTCATTGTTTACCTGGAAATGTAACTATTCTGCCGTACGATCATGTAAATTGAAATTTGATTGTTTTTTTACACAGTTCATGTTAGCGGTTCGTTGTTTTTCGTCCTACAAATCTGATTACTGAGCCTGTCCCATTGTGAAAAAGTCCTTCATTCAGTTCAATTTCTTTTTCTGCCAATTCAATAAATTCATAGTTTGAAAAGTCCGCTTTGATTTCGTCTATAGAAAATAAACTGTCAATATCTTTCGGCCCGCCGACTTTTTCATTGGCAGTTACATAGTCAATATGTTTTTTGCTGAACGCTTCAAAGATTATTGTTCCATTGATTTTTAAATATTTGTCAAGTGTCTTGTGGTAGTGTGATTTAATATTGGCAGGAAAATGTGCATAAATCAGGGCAATAGCATCAAATTGTCCGGTATTAAATTTTAATGCTTCCAGTTCACCAACTTTGTAGTCTATTGTCACATTGTTTTTTGTAGCAAGTTTTAACGCTTTGCTTTTCCCTTCATTGCTTATGTCAAACGCAGTAGCTGTCCAGCCAATTTTTGCCGAGTAAACTGCATTTCGCCCTTCTCCTTCTGCAGGAAAAAGAATTGTCCCAACAGGTAGTTTGGTTAATTGCTCTTTTAAATAATTGTTTGGTTCTTCACCATAAGCAAATTCGTCTTTACTATACCTGTCGTTCCATCTTGTTGTCCAAACGTCGTTCAAATTATTGTTCTTGTCCATATTATTGCCGTTAAATATTTAGTTTTTGTGACTTGTCAGGGGTATCCTTACAATGACCGCTACCGTTGAAGCATTGGCGATATAGCTGTATTCTGTGTTCCGTCCCTTAGCTTCGTTTCAGGAGTTTAATTTACTGAATATTATTACTATTACTTTTCTTTCATAATCCACAGTTTTACTGAGAATAACTATAACCAGCCGCGGGGTCTCTTTATTAAACGTCAAGGCTGAACTATAGATGATGGTTGTACTTTGCTGATGTTGCAATGTCGGGCCTTGTTTCTTACAAATACTTTTGTTGTACGTTCACCTTTCCTGGATCATTGAAATGCTGACAAACAATTCTGTACCTCGTTAAGACGGGCCAGATTTTTTTAGTTTTAGTATTTTGAAATACAAAGCATTTAATTTAACTTTGTAATACAAAGTACTTTTTAAATATTTAAAAACTTTTGGTATGAAGACTTCAAGAAAAAGATTTGTCATTATCTTCCTCGTTTCAGCCTTTGCCTTTCAATTTATATCCAATTCAGTGTTAGGTGATAAAGTTGGACTCTTTCCAAACAACGGGAACTGGTATCCTGGGGTTGGCTCGCCGATAGCCTGGAAAAATATAGTGGGTTCTATCATATACCCTGTTAAATATATTTTGGTGGAACCCCTGTCATTTTTAACTCAGGACCCCGATCCGGTGCCTCCCGTACTATTGATTGCGTTTGCTATTTACTGGGCTGCCATTGCTTTAATTCTTTATTTTCTATTCAGCCTGATATTCAGGCGTAAAAAAGCATGAGCTTGAGTATAAGATGAATTAACATCAGCTAAATATATAAAGTCAAGCTGGATATGCAGCCCAACAGAATTACAACAGTTGAAACACGGCTTCCGTCAGCCTGCATTTTGGCAATACTTATGTTAGCGGCAGTCTTTTCGTTTTGGATAATATTTTTTGAGCAGATTCTTTACTCCTTTTTTACAAGGAGATTAATGCTATTAAGATGTCTTTTGTGTGCTTGAAGTGGCTCTGTCCAAAGCTAAGAAAGTACAGACAAGACCTATCCCCCATATTATAGACCTTACCCAATTCATCCGTCCCCACTCAGAGGCAACCTTTTTGAGTGTTTCTGTACCGGGAAGTTGTTCTGAAAGAAACATCACTTCATTTCTGGGATAAAAATAGGTAAAGGTTAAAATCATGGATGACACATAGCAAAGCAATGCAATGCCCAGAAACATTCGAATGTAAGAAGTATTTCTCCAGAATAAAATCAATGCCAACACAATCAAAAACATATTGGTTGGGTCTATCAACTTAAAGAAAGTACCCGGATTGGCAACTACAAAAAAGTCTTTGGTTGCGGTTATGGATTGAGGGATATTGCTTTCCCAGTTGGCTGCATTAACAATGGAATTGTAGATATTGGTAAAAAACAATCCGCTTGAAAACGCAACGGATGCGTATAGAATTATTTTTTTCATCTTGTCGTCATTTTTATTTGTGCAAAGCTATCGATGAGAAAAGAGCGGTGATAGTAAAAAAACGACAAAATCAAATCCTGTCCCAATCCAACTGAAACTGTAAATGTTCGTTCGACAATTCTTTGTGCAGGAGCTTAGGCGTGAGCCTGGCAAATTCCTTAAAATCTTTGATAAAGTGTGTCTGATCGTAATACCCTAATTCATATGTCAAATCTGTCCAGGAGATGATTTGCCTGCTTTCAAGAGTTTTGTATGCTTTATGAAATCTGGCTATTCGTGCATACATCTTGGCAGGCATGCCTAATCGTTCTTTGCATTTTCGCTCAAAATTTCGGATACTCATACAAGCCATTTCTGCAATCTTGTCCAAATTCGTATTGTAATTTGTCAAGAGGTGTTGCAAGGCAAAATCAATGGGTAATGATTCTTTTACCTGAGATAGCTTTCGTAGAAAATAGGACTGTACAATATGGTTCAATTCGTTTAAAGAAGTAGTGTCGTGAGATTTGTTTAATAGTTCTTCTATCTCCCGACCAATAACTTCTCTGGCGCTGTAACCATTGTCAAATATTTCCGTCATCGGAATATTCAAAAACCGGTTTAGTCCTCCCGGTTGAAATATAATTGAAACGGCTTTATGGCTTTCTTCTACCAGTAGTTTGAAGGGAGTAATTTGTGTTCCTATCAAGGTGCAAGAGGTAACTGTGTTGAAATTGTTCTCGCCTGATTTTTTGGATTTAAACCGGGTATAGAGATTGATGAACATTGCCTGGTCTGGCGAAGGCATATAATTACCCTCTATGCTGACTGGAATATTACCAAAATCAGCTTCTATAATAACGATATGTCGTATTAGTGAGTGTAATGCAGGATGAATCCTGCATTGTACTGTTCGGATAGCTGACATCGGGTTGTTCATCTTTTACTGACAGGAGCTATGGTTACTATTTTATTCTTTTCCTTGTCTTATTTATGTTTTAATGGGAATTCAAGATTGCCGCTAACGTTCGTTCAGGGCTTGCTGTTCGTGCCGGTATTCCGTGTTACGTCAGCCCATAACCGCAGCCCGGATTTAGTTGAAGATGAAGTTAAGTTCTTTTGATGATATGTATTCGGTCAGCCCGATATGGGATGAGTAGCGAACCGGACGATGAGTGTTTATTCGTCGCCCCGGCATGACAGCAAACCCCCATGTACTATGCAGGCCGATGAAGTGTCGAACTAAAGTTGATTATATAACCCGCAGTCCGGCTGTATTTGTTTTTTTTGAAGGGCTGTATTAAAAATCTTGTTTATGAAACTGATTCACAAAATAAAAAAGACTTTAAATGATGCTATTTTTTGGGCAGAGTTGTTTCTTGGCTTTTATCTTTTATCTGTTGTAGTTCTTTTCGGAGCTGCTCTATATCTTGCTTATTTGATTCTGTCTGGTAAATGTTTTTGAAGAATGTCCAGACGGCAATAAGGAGAAGAACAATTACAGAAAAGGTCTTTGCAATGTCATATATATAGTTAAAAAATTCTTTATAGCCGTCACGGATATATTTATTGTCACGGTAGGAGTGGCTACCATGACTTAGTATAGCAAATGTTGAATTGTCAAACTGCATAGAGCAATGGATTTCATCAGTTGTTCTTAGATAGTCAAGGTTGTCAAGTAAAAATGGTCTGTCATACTGCGGAAGCTGGTTACAGATTTCATTAAAGTGTAAGCTCTTTTTATCAAAGTTGTCTGTTGGCTTAAACTTTAAGTCATGCTGAAACAAAACTTTCAGAATCTGATGTCTTGCTTTAAAGTTCTTTTTTATAAACAATGTTTATTAATTTATGTATTAAGAAGCGTTGGCAAAAAAACAAATACAGTCTTGATGTCGCCGAACAGGGAACGTCACGGCTTGCATAGTACGTTCGAGGCTTTGTGCAGTTGGGGAATTAACCAACTGTCTGCCCGGAACTGAAGCTAAATTTATAAACTGTCTCGTCCTAAAAAAAGTTGACTGGTTTAGTTAATTAATCCTGCTATTGGTTTACTAAGATAATTCATCCTAAAATAGGTTGAGTTAAAAAGGTAGTTACGATGGTGCGAAGGGCAAA